>Ga0335394_10000357_pt1 | contig 47344 bp, 38 predicted proteins | sample MAT03_FD_205741 | JGI IMG/M metagenome (GOLD analysis project Ga0335394, IMG submission 205741) | Freshwater microbial communities from Lake Fryxell liftoff mats and glacier meltwater in Antarctica - MAT-03 (spades assembly) (version 2) ... | reverse complement strand
GATCGAAGGGCCGCTGCCCGACGAGGCGGTGCTCGGCTTCAACGCCTATCTGCCGATGCCGATCCGGCACGGCCTCACGCTCGGCGAGCTCGCGCATCTCTTCAACGCCGAGAAGGCGATTGGCGCGGATCTCACGGTGGTGCGGGCCGAGGGCTGGCGGCGCGACCAGTGGTTCGACCAGACCGGGCTGGCGTGGGTGAATCCGTCACCGAACATGCGCAACCTGAATCAGGCCACGCTCTATCCTGGTATCGGCGCCATCGAGTACGCCAACGTGTCGGTGGGCCGCGGCACCGACCAGCCGTTCGAGCAGATCGGCGCGCCCTGGATTGACGGGCCGCGCCTAGCCGCCGCGCTCAACGCGCGCGGGCTGCCGGGTATCCGCGTCTACCCGGTGCGCTTCACGCCCACGTCGAGCGTGCATGCGGGTCAGGCCTGCCAGGGCGTGTTCTTCGTGATCACGAACCGCGACCAACTGCAACCGGTGCGCGTGGGCCTCGAGATCGCGTCGGCGCTCTGGAAGCTGCACGGCAACGAGTTCGACCCGAAGACCACGGCGCGACTCGTGGGCTCGGCGGCCGCACTGGCGCGTGCCAAGGCGGGCGAGGATCCGGCGGCGATTGCCGCGTCGTGGGCCGGTGCCGAAGCGAACTGGCGGCGGCTGCGCGCCAGGCACCTGCTGTATCCGTGAGCGCTGCTCGGCGGCCGACGACGACAGGGGTGAGCGTGGCCCCGTGCTAAGGTGGCGCCATGACCAGGCCAGACCTTCACCCTGGGCCGTCGCTCGACGAGGTCGCCAGCTGCGCCCGCCGGCACTATGGTGACCGCCTCGTGTCGCTCGTGGTGTTCGGCTCGCGGGGCCGTGGTTCGGCCCGTGCGGATTCCGATCTCGACCTCCTGGTCGTGGCCGACGGGCTGCCCCGTGGGCGTGTGGCGCGGGTCATGGAGTTCGCCGCGCTCGAGACCGCCCTGGCGGCGCAGGGAACGCTGGGTACCCCGGCGGTCTCGTGTTCGCCCGTGTTCAAGTCGCCAGCCGAAGCCGCCGCGGGCAGTCCGCTCTTCCTCGACATGGTCGACGACGCCCGCATCCTGTTCGATCGCGATGGTTTCTTCGCGGCCGTGCTGGACCGGCTACGCACGAGGCTGACGGCGCTCGGCGCCAGACGCGTCTGGCGTGGCAACGCGTGGTTCTGGGATCTCAAGCCAGACTATGTCCCCGGCGAGGTCTTCGAGCTGTGACCAACGTGTCGCTCGCCCAGAGCTACTTGACCAAGGCGCGCGTGCGTCTCGCGATCCCCACGGTGCTCTACGACGCCGAGGCGTATTCGGACGTGGTGCGCGAGGCCCAGGAGATCGTCGAACTGGCGCTCAAGGGAATCCTGCGTCAGGTCGGCGTCGAGCCGCCACACTGGCACGACGTCGGCGGGCTGCTGCGCGAGCACGCGTCCCGCGTGCCGTCGATCTCGACCGCCGAGCTCGACCGCCTCGCCGCCACGTCGGCGTGGCTGCGCAAGGAGCGGGAATTCTCGTTCTACGGCGACATCGACTTCATTCCCACCGAGCAGTACGACGCCACGGTGGCGATGCGGGCCATCGAAGGGGCGCGCGAGTGCGTGGCCGCGGCCACGCGCGTTATCGTCGTGTGAATCGCCGGGCACATCAGCCGCGAGAGGCGTGATCGGCCACGAGTGCGGTCCAGAGCAGCGGCAGGTAGATGATCGTGGCGAAGAACAGCCGCCGGGCCGTCGCGTGCGTGCGGGTGGCGGCGAATTCCGCCGAGAGCCACAGCACGATGGCGCCGAGCACGAGGGCCACCACCAGGTAGCGCGGTCCAGCCAGGCCGATCAGCGTGGGTAGCAGGCTCACCGGGATGGTCGTTGCCGCGTAGAGCACGGCCTGGCGCCCGGTGCTGCGTCCATCTGGTTCGATCACCGGCAGCAGCGGCATGCCGGCGCGCGCGTAGTCGTCGCGGTACATCCACGCAATGGCCAGGAAGTGCGGCATCTGCCAGAAGAACATGATGCCGAAGAGCACCCATCCCGGTAGCGACAGCGAACTCGTGGCGGCCGCCCAGCCGATGAGCGGCGGCAGGGCGCCCGGCACCGCGCCCGCGATGGTGGAGAGCGACGTCTTCAGCTTGAGCGGCGTGTACCACACCACGTAGCTGAGCAAGGTCGCACACGCCACCATGGACGACAGGGGCGTGGCGAAGATCCACAGTTCGGCGAGGCCGGTCAGGGAGAGCAGCGCGCCGAACCAGGTGGCCTGCCGCGGGGTCACGCGCGCATCCGGCAGCGGGCGCGTGCGGGTGCGATGCATCAGCTTGTCGGTGTCCTTCTCCCACACCTGATTGAGCGCTGACGAGCCAAACGCCACGAGCGTGGTGCCCACGAGCGTGTGCACGAGCACCGCCCACGTCGAGTCCTCGGCCATGCCCAGGTAGTAGCCCACGAGCGTGCTGACGACGATCAGGAAATTCAGTCGCGGCTTGGCGAGCTGCACGTAGTCGGACCAGGCCGACGCGCGCGCGCTCATGCCGCAGGCACCGTGAAGGTGAGCGCGAGCGTGGCGGTGCCTTGGGCGGTGACGGTGGCCGTGCCGCGCATCGTTCCGGCGGCTTCATGCCACGCCGCCACCGTGTAGGTGCCAGGCGGCAGGTTCGGCAGTGAGAACGCGCCGTCTGGGCCGGTGACCGCGAAGTACGGGTGATGCACCACGCCCACCCATGCGTTCATCCAGGCGTGCACGTCGCACTTGAACGGCACCATCACCTCTTCGGTGGAGAAGGTGTGGCTGTAGCGCACGCCCTGCACGGGCTGTCCCTGGTTGAACGGCTCGTTCACTTCCGCCGAGGCGCGCACGTTGTGCAGCAGCGGGTCGGAGTTGAGCACCTGGAAGGGCTGGCCCACGCGCACGCCCACGACGCGCGGGGCGTACCAGCACCGCTGCTGGTCGAGCACGACCGGCGCCTCGGGCACGGGGAAGCTGCGGCCTTCGAGGCCGGTCGTGACGTGCACGAACACGTTAGCCAGCGTGCCGCCGTTGCCCACGACATAGGTTTCGGTGGCGCGCTGCGCGCCGGGCAAGAGCTTCGCGCACGTCCGGTCGCCGTCCATGCGGATCATCTGCGCCGCTGGCGGAGTGCCCGTGAGTGTCACCGTGCCCGTGATGGCGCCGGCCGTGGTGGGATCGACCGCAGAGGCCGAAGGTGCCGGTGCCGACGTTGGCGCGGCGCCGTTGCAGCCGGCGGCCACACCGGTGGCGCCGGCGAGCAGTCCGGCGAGCAGGACGAACCGCACGCGGGCAAAGAAGGGCGGCGTGACAGTCATCACTTCTGCACGGGCGCGGGGGCCGTGCCGCCGGCCTCGCGAATCTTACGGAACACGCGATCCTCCAGCCAGTGGCCATCCCACCACTCGACCGGGTTCACCTGCACACCGCCAACCAGCATGGTGAAGTGCAGGTGGTCACCGCCGGCCAGGCCGGTGGTGCCCGAGCGGCCCAGCGTCTGGCCCTTGGTCACGGTGTCGCCCTCTTTCACATCGAGCGACGAGAGGTGCGCGTAGAGCGACTGCACGCCCAGCCCGTGATCGACGACCACGCAGTTGCCGTAGATGCCGAGATAGGCCGCATGCACAACCACGCCGCGGTTCGCCGCCGTGACCGGCGCCTGCGCGGTGGAGGCCAGGTCGAAGCCGAGGTGCGTCTGCTGATCGATCTCCTTGCCCTCGTAGAAGTAGGTGCGGTGGTCGGCGAAGCGCGATTCCACCTGCGTGTTGCCGAGTTGCGCGAAGGCCTCGGTCCAGCGCATCTCGGGCGCGGTCTTGGCGGCGAGCGCGGCAATGGTCGCGTTGTTCTGCTGGCGCAGATCGCGGTTGATGGTGAGGAACGCCGCGAGCAGGTCGTCGTTGCCGCTACTGGCCAGACCGAGCGCCGGCGTGTTCGAGGCGATGGCCGGCACGACCCGCGCCAGGAACGTCCTGTCGATCGGGATGCGCGAACGCTGGAACGTCTTTGGGAAGGGCTTGTGGTCGACGGTGGCCGTGGCGTCGTTGCCGGCCTCGTCGCGCGCGAAGGCCACGACCGGTGAGGCCGCGTCCTGGTCGAAGGGCAGCGCGAAGAACGCCACCCGCAGGGCCGGATCGGCGAGGCCCACGGCCGCGCCTGGATAGGCCGGGAACGACGTGGTGCCCACACGCACACCCGCCGCCACGTCGGACGGGGTGGCGCGCAGCACCACGAATTCCGAGCCGCCCAGGTTCAGGAAGTGGTGCGTCGAGAGCACCGCGATGCGCGGGGGTTCGAGGCGCACGGTCACGTCGCGCGTCACCGACGACACCGCCTCGCGCAGGCCGAAGAGCACGGGCCGCGCCGCCGTCACGGTGACGGTGGCCTGGCCGGCCACCAGGGCCGGCTGCGACTTCTTGCCGAGCGGACGAATCACCCACAGGCGGTCTGAGGTGGCCTGCTTCACGTCGGCGGCGTTGCCCGCCGCGTCGTCGAGTGAGAACACCGGCAGGTCCTGTCCGTTCTGACTCACGGTGGCGGTCAGGCGCGTGAGCACGCCGGCGGGCGCGTCGATGAAGAGCTCGAGCGACCCGGCTTGGCCGATGAACTTGTCGGGAGTCTTGATCTCGATGCCCGGGCCGGCTTCGCGGCCGGCCAGGAACCAGGCCGCCGCGGCGCTGCCGAGGCCCACCACGAGAATCACGAGGAACGCGCGTCGCACGAACTGCATTTCCCGATTCTAGTGCTTCGCGCCTTCCGGTTGACACGGCGCCGATGGCGCGAGTACCGTTGAAGATTCCTGAGAGTCTCGACTCAACTCCAGGGTGTGTGCCGGTATCGTCTAGGGGTCAGGACACGTGGTTCTCAGCCATGTAACCGGGGTTCGAATCCCCGTACCGGTACCAAACTTCTAAGTTCTTTCCTCCGAATGGTCGTTCACCTCTTCGCGCAGTGCTGGAACGACGAGTGGATGCTGCCGTTCTTCTTCCGTCACTACGACAGTCTCGTGGACCGCTATTTCATCTACGACGACGGATCCACGGACGACAGTTGGGCGATCCTGCAGTCCCACCCCAGTGTGGAGGCCCGGCGCTTCGTGCGCAGCGTGCCGGAGTCGTTCGCGCTGTCCGAGCAGGCCTTCTCGAACCACTGCTGGAAGGCCAGCAAGGCGGCGGTCGACTGGGTCATCGTGACCGACCTCGACGAGCACCTGTGTCACCCCGACTGGTCCACGTATCTGTCTCGCTGCACGCACGAAGGCGTGACGGCGATTCCCTCCCTGGGATTTCAGATGGTGAGTGACCGTGCGCCTATGTCAGGCGAACAGCTCTCGGTGGCGTATCCCTTCGGCGCGCCGTGGGAGCAGATGATGAAGCTGAGCATCTTCGACCCCGCCGCGATCGCGGACGTCAATTTCACGCCGGGACGCCACCTGGCCGATCCGCAAGGTCGGGTCCGCGTCCCTGACGTCGACGAGATGCTGCTCCTGCACTACAAGTACATGGGCTTCGAGGACACGCACCGGAGGCACCAGCACTTGCGCCAGGGCCTGGGCAGCGTCGATGCAGAGCGGGGCTGGGGCCACAAGTACTCGTGGTCCGCCGCAGAACTCAGAGCGGACTGGGATCGCACCGCCGGCCGCGCCGTCGATATCCGGACGCTCGGACGCGATCCAGCGGCCCACAATCCAACCAGGCCGTGGTGGCAGAAATACCGAGAGCCGTCGCCCTCCGCGGGCGGAAGCATGCCGTGACCTGTAGACCCCGGGGCCCAACGGCGCCGGGGCAGAACAGGGCGCCTGCGCCCCTGTATGAGACACTTGAGCCGGTTCCCTACGGCGCTCGTTGGGAGCCTCTTGCGGAGTGCCCCGACCGCTACCTATGACCGCTACGGTTCTCATCGTCGGCTACCGCGCCTACGCGGAACTCGAGCGCTGTCTCGCCTCTGTGCGCGAGCATGAACCCGACGCGCGCGTCGTCGTAGTCGATCACGACGCCGATGAACACCGGGGCCGGACCTTGGCGGAGAAATTTCCGCAGGTGCTCTACCTGCCGCGCTCTGAGAACCCTGGCTTTGCCGCAGGCGTGAACGCCTGCGTGGCCCACGCCGGCGAGGGGCCGCTGCTGCTGCTCAATCCCGACTGCGAACTCACCGGTTCGGTGCTTACCCTCCTGGCCGACGTGCTGGCGCGCCATCCGCGCGTGGGCATCGTCGGTGGCTTGGTGGTCGAGCCGACCGGCGTGGCACAGCCGTCGGGCCGGCGCTTCCCCGACGCGACGACGGCCGTGGCCGGACGCACCGCCATTCTCTCCCGGCTCGCGCCAGGCAACCCGCTCACCAGGCGCAACCTGGCGCCGCGGCCCCTCGCCGACATGACGCCGGTCGACTGGGTCACCGGAGCATTCATGTATGTCCGACGCGAGACCTTCGACGAGGTCGGCGGCTTCGACGCAGGTTTCTTCCTGTACTGGGAAGACGCGGATTTTTGCCGGCGCGCGGCGAACGCGGGCTGGGCGACCGCGTATGCGCCAACGGCGGCCGTGGTGCACGTCACCGCGCGGTCGTCGCGGTTTGCGCCCGCACGGTCGCTCTGGGCCTTTCACTACAGCGCGTTGCGCTACTACTGGAAACACGGGTCATGGATGGCGCGCGGGGCCGGCCCGTTGGTCGCCGTGGGCCTGGCCGGCCGATTTCTCGTGAAGCTGCCGGGCCGCATGCTCGTGGCAGTGCCGACGGGCGCGAGCCGCGCGAGTGGCCGCTGATCTTCGCACTCGGCCTGCTCCGTCGGCGCCACCAGTGACGCCGCTGCCTCGCAATCGGCTTCGCGCGGGCTGGCCAGCTGTGCTCCTCGACGCCGCGTGTGGCGCCGTCGCCTATGCGCTCATCGTGGGCCCGCCGTTCGCGCTGCCGGGCCCGTTCGTGATCGCCCTCTCGGGGCTGATGATCGCCCTCGCACGGCTCTACCACGCCAGGTGGCAGCCGACCTGGCCGCTGCGCCTGACCGTGGCAGTCGTCGTGGCTACCGCAGGCACGGCGCTTGCGCTTCCGGTCGTGGCTCCGGACGCGCTGCCCACCGCCGGCATCATCGCGGCGCACGGTGCCGCGCTGTTCCTGCTCGGCCTGTCGTGGCGCATCGCTGACGGGGTGCGGTATCGACGGGCCGGCCGCCGCGCTCGCGCTGCGCAGCCCGAGCCGTACACCGAGAAGGCCGACGAGTTGTCGTCGATGAGCAGCGGTGTGCTGCACGTGTGGCGCTACCGGCATCTGCTGCGGAACCTGGTCGGCAAGCACCTGATGCTCAAGTACCGCGGCTCGATGCTGGGCTTTGCCTGGACGCTGGTGGTGCCGCTGATGATGGGTGCGGTCTACGTGCTGGCCTTCACGTATGTGTTGCGGGTGGGCACGCCGCGCTTCGCCCTCTACCTCCTGGTAGGACTGCTCGCGTGGAACTACTTCGCGGGCGCCATCAGCGCCTCCGTGGACGCTGTCTCGGGCAGCGGCGCGATGCTGAAGAGCGTGGCCTTTCCGAGGGTCGTACTGCCGTTGTCGGTCGTGCTGTTCCACCTCGTGCAGTACGTGCTCACGACCGCGGTGCTGCTGCCGATGCTGATGTTCGTCTACGAGGTGCCACTCGGGTGGCAGTTCCTCGCGCTCCCCGCGTTCCTCGCGGCGCAGACGCTGTTCACGGTTGGTATGGCACTGGGCCTGTCGACGGCGACGGCCATCTTCCACGATGTGCGGCATCTCGTGGACGTGGCACTGGGCATCGGCTTCTGGACCACGCCCATCGTCTATGAGATGGCGATGGTGCCCGACCAAGCCAGCTTCGCCGTGCTGCTGTCGCCGCTCACGGCCTACATCCGGGCCTATCAGGACATCCTCTACTACGGCGTGATGCCCGACCTGGCGCTGTGGATCACGGCCGGCACCTATGCCATCGCCGCCTTCGTGAGCGGCCTCAGCGTATTCCTCGCCTACGAAACGCAGTTCTCCGAGCTGGTCTAGCAGGGCCATGTCCGACACGGTTGTTCGCGCCGAGCACGTCTCGAAGCGGTTCTTCATCCACCGCAACCACTCGCCGACGATCAAGGAGCGGGTGCTCGGTCTGTTCTACGAACGCCATCGCACGGTGTCGTCCGCCTTCTGGGCGTTGCAGGACGTGAGCCTCGAGGTACGGCGAGGCGAGTCGCTGGGACTCGTCGGCCGCAACGGCTCCGGCAAGAGCACATTGCTGCGGCTGATCGCCGGCATCCACCGGCCGACGGCAGGACGGATGCTCGTGCGTGCCGGCACGCGGATCGGCACGATGATCGAACTGGGCGTCGGCTTTCACGCCGAACTGAGCGGCCGGGACAACATCTACCTGAACGCGTCGGTCTACGGCCTCACGCGCGCCGCCGTCGACCGCATCTACGACTCGGTCGTGGACTATGCCGAGCTGGCTACGTTCATCCACGAGCCGATCAAGAACTACTCGTCGGGCATGGTCGTGCGCCTGGCTTTTGCCGTGGCGGCCCACCTCGACGCCGACGTGCTGTTGCTCGACGAGATCTTCGCCGTGGGCGACATCGCCTTCCAGGCCAAGTGCCGCGCGACCATCCAGCGGTTCATGAACGAAGGGCGCACCATCGTCTTCGTGTCACACTCCGCGCCGGCCGTGGCCGAGATCTGCGCCCGGGTCTGCGTGCTGAACGCCGGACGACTCGTCTTCGACGGTCCGGCCGCAGAAGGGCTCGGCGTCCACGAGGCACTCGGCAGTCAGTCGCCCGCGCTCGGCCCGCCAGCGCCGTGATCGCGGACCGCTGAGCCACGGCGCCGCCCCGGGACCGTCGCGGCGTCCAGACGGTCTACCCGCGCGCACAGGCGCGCGAGCTCGGCCGTCACGGCCTCCACATCCCGGTAGGCCGCGTCGTGTCGGGCCGCGTCCGCTGCGCGCGCCAGGTCGACGGCACGCACGGCGTCGAGCGTCAGGCGCACCACCTGGCGCTGCTGGAACCAGTAGGGACGCAGGATCCGGAGGAGCAGCGTCTGCAGGCGGAGCCGCAGGCCGCGCCAGCGCGCCGTGGGCGGCACGCCCGTGGACGGCGTCAAGAGCGCGGCCGCCTGCTCGAGAGCCGGCCGCACGGTGGGCGGCGAGACGCCGTTGAGGTCGGCGTCCGGCTGGGACGCCGGGCAGAAGACCCGCGATCGCCTCGCCGCGCGAATCGCGTCGAGCCGGGCCGCCACGGCCGCCCCGGACGCGGTCGCGCCGAGCGTCGTGGCCACCTGCTGCCGCCCGCGCCTCGCCCGCGCGGCCGCCTCTGCGGGGTCCTCGACGACCCGGCGCATGCAGGCGGCGGCCATGTCGAGGTCGGGGTCGGCCCACGGCGTACCGGCGGCATACGCGGGCACACCGGCCGGCACGTAGCTCGTCGTGTGATCCACGAGGAAGCTGTTTGCCGGCGTCATGAAGTCGAGGTTGCCCGAGTAGGCCGTGGCGATCACCGGCTTGCCGAGGCTCATGGCCTCGGCCATGGTGAGGCCGAGTCCCTCGGACCGGTGCAGCGACACGTAGCAGTCGCTCACGCTCGTGAGGGCATGCTGCTCGGCGCGCGAGTAGTAGGCATCGACGAGCCTGATATCGGTGCGCTCGCCGATCGCCGCGCGGACGTGCTCGAGTTCCGTGAGGCACCGACCGCCGTTGATGGTCTTGATGACCAGCGTCGGTCCTTCATCCGGCCGGAAGGCCCGCGTGAACGCCTCGATCAGGCCGAAGGGGTTCTTGCGCTCGACCACGCTCAGGAAGTCGAACGCGAAGAGGAAGACGAAGTTGTCGGGCAGGCCGAAGTGGCGCCGGTCGAAGCGCGGGTCGATTGCGCCGACCCGCACGGGCAGTGGCACCCGGTAGACCGGCCGGACGCCCGCCGCGGCCACGGCGCTGGCCACGAAACGCGTGGCGGTCCACACCTCGTCGACCTCGGCGAAGGCACCGTGCAGCGACGATGGGAAGCGCTCGAGTTCCCAGAACCAGTAGCCGGCCGTGTGCCGGCCGTCGAAGAACGTCGGGCCTACGTCACGCGCGAAGCGCGGCGTGGCGTCAGCGTTCACGCACACCACGTTGACGTCAAACGGCGCGCCACCGTCGCCCCGGGGCGCGAACGCGTGTTGCTGGCGGCTCAACGTGCGCCCGTAGTCGATGGTCGCGTGGTCGATGCCGGCGGCCTCGAGCGCGCTCACGAGCAGTCGAGCGGCTTCGCCGATGCCGAGTTCCGCGTGAAGATAACCCGCGACGTTCACTCCCTCCGTCAGGGTGAGCACCGGCGCAAACACCGGCCGGTGCGCGGCCGCGCTGTGTCCGGCCTGCAGCAGCTCCGGCGAGAGGCCCTCCTGGGTGATGCCGTCGGTGACCAGCCAGTGGCGTAGCCGGGCGACGTCGCCGGGGTCGTCGAGACGCGGGAACGCGGGCGGCAGATCGAGCCGGCTGCGATAAATCGCCAGCTCGTAGCGCGAGAGCGTGGCCGGGCCGTCGGGATCGGGCCGGTTGAGCCACGCGACGAACTGCCCGGGGTCGTCGGGATCGAAGGGATTCGGCGGCTCGGGCCCCCGACCCTCTTCGAACTCCACGAGCGCCGCCCAATAGAGCCGGCGGATCCGCCGGTCGAGACGGAGCCCGGAGGGCAGGGCGCCCCAGCCGTAGGTGAGCGTCGTCTGCGCGTGAATGCCCGCGCAAGCCAGGTCGTCGAGATACTCGCCGCACAGGCGTCTCAGGGCCGGTCGATCGCTCAAGAGGATGCGCGGCCGGTCGGCCTGATGCTTGCTCAGCAGATGCGGCCGCTGGTGATCGAAGCCGCTGAAGTGGAAGAACCGCAGGGGCTCCCCGTCCACTTCGTAGCTGGTGCCCGTCCACGTGAGCGCGCGGCCGTGCAGGTTCCAGTACGCCACGTTCAGCCCTGGGTCCTTCACGACGCATGGCTCGAAGTAGGCCGGCACCAGATCGATCCAGCGCTGATCGGTGAACCACATGCGCCCAGGGTCGACCAGCGCGTGGCGACGCGTATGGCTCCACCACCACGCGAGGAAGGGGCGGGCGGCGGCTCCCACCGCCACGAAGCCGAGATTGAAGACCCCCGCGCTCAGGATGTCCTCGGTGCTGATGCGGCAGCCATCACGTGGCACGGGCACGGTCGTGTGGGGGGTGAGGACGACCCCGCGCGCCTCCGCCAGCGCCGCGATGTCGGTGAGCGGCCCGAAGATCTTGATGTCCGGATCGAGGTAGATCGCGTGATCGCGCGGGCCGTCGAGCAGCCATTGCAGCAACGCGGGTTTCACCGACGTGGCCAGTTCGACGACGTCGTAGATGGCGCCGAGCCGCTCGACCTCGCCCCGCTCGAGGCCGAGGTCACGAAGACGCACCACGCGGAACGGCTCGTCGCGGGCGTCGAGCGCGCCGTCCTCGTCGTCGATCAGCAGGACGAAGCACGCGCCGCCTGGGTGGTGCCGCAGGAACGACGCGGTCAGCACGCGGGCGTGCGGCAGGTAGTTTCTGGCGACGATGGTGCAGGCGATCAGCATGGCCGAACCGGAGTTGGTGCCCGCCAGTGTAGCGCGGCCACCGGCCTCACCTTCGCCCCGGCGGATCCGGCCGGGCTCGGCGTGGGATACAGTCGCCGGGACGAACCTTGAGAGTCGGCCTGATCATCGTCACGCACAATGCCGCCGCGCTCGTCGAGCGCTGCCTGCGCGCGGTGGCCCTGCAGTCGCGCCGCCCCGATCGCATTGTCGTCGTCGACAACGCCAGCCACGACGACACGCGCTCCCGCGTGGCGGACGCGGCCACCGCGCTGGCCCTCACGGCCGAGGTCATCGAGCAGCGCGAGAACGTCGGCTTCGCCCACGCCAACAACCTCGCGGTGGACACCCTCGACGATTGCGACTGGGTGGCGCTGCTCAATCCCGACGCCTATCCCGAGCCGGCGTGGCTGCAGTCGCTGCTGGCGGCGGCGGCCAGGCATCCGGCGGCGGCGGCGCTCACCTCGCGGCTGATGCGGGACGGCGCGGCCGAGGTGCTCGACGGCGCCGGCGACGAGTATCACGTGAGCGGTCTGGTGTGGCGACGCGGCCACGGACAGGCCCTGTCGCAGGTGGCCGGTGCGCTTGTCGAGCGTCGCGTGATCGCGGCCTGCGCCGCCGCCGCGATCTACCGCCGTCAGGAGTGGCTCGACGCGGGCGGATTCGACCCGCGATTCTTCTGCTATGTCGAAGACGTGGACTTGAGTTTCCGGCTGTGCCTGCGCGGCCACGAGTGCTGGTATGTGCCAGGCGCGGTGGCCCATCACGTGGGCTCGGCCACGACCGGTGCGGGCAGTGCCTTCTCGGTCTACCACGGCCATCGCAACCTGGTGTGGGCGTTCGTGAAGAACATGCCAGGGCCGCTGCTGGCCCTGCACCTGCTGGGCCACGTGGTTGCCACCGCCGTGGGACTGGTCTGGTTCGTGGCGCGTGGCCGCGGACGCGCCTATCTGGCCGCGAAGCGAGATGCCTTGAGAGGCCTGTCGTGGCTGTGGCGCGCGCGTCGCGAGGTGCAGCGCACGCGGACCGCGTCGGTCGGCGAGGTGCGCGGCCTGCTCAACCGCGAGTCGCTCGTCGCGCGATTGCGCGCGCGCTAGCGCACCCCGAGTGCCGCCATCACCTGCGCCCGGAGCTGCGCGTGGAGCTCTCCGTGTGCCGAGGGCACGGCTGCAGTCCAGCGTCCGTCGAAGTCCGCGAAGATCTCGCGGTCGGCGCGCACCCGTCGCGCTTGCAGCCAGGCGCGGCGCAGGCTGAGTTCGGGCAGCATCGCCAGGAAGTCCTGCACGCCGAGCAACGCGGCGCCCGTGTCGGGGTGCAGGCGTTCGCGCCGGAGGTCCACGGCCGAGTGCGGGCCACTGGTCTCGATCAGGTAGCACGACCGTGCCCCACCGCGTGCGGCGGAGCGCCGCAGACTTCCCAGCGTCTCTCGAGCGGCGCTGGCCATGCCGCCGATGCCCACGCTGCGAGCGCTGCCGAACACGCCGAGCGTACGCCGTGCGCCCCGTCGCACGAGCGCGTGGCGCGCCGCCGCGGCCACCGAGGCGGCGAGACCAGGGGCGCCGCCCGCGCCGTCGTCGGCCGTGGCCGCGCGGCTGAACGCCGTGCCGAGGATGGCGCGATCCGCCGCCAGGAGCAGCGCGGCCGGCAGCATGTGTCGCAGGTGGTCGTCGTCGAGCAGCGCGTAGACCATGCGCAGGCCGTTGCGCTCGAAGGCCCGTGCCCGCGCCGCACTGCCCGTGCCCGACGTGCCGTGGTGCTTGTGGAACACGACGGCGCTCGGCGCAAGCCACACGTCGTGGCCAAGCAGGCGCAGGCGCCATCCGAGCTCGACGTCCTCGTAGTAGGCAAACGTCGGCTCGTCCCAGCCTCCGGCTGACTCGAAGACCACGCGGCGCACGAGCGCCGCCCCACCGCAAGCGAAGAACGTCGGCGCCTCGTCCAGCGCCGCGCCCGCGACGGGCTCGCCATGACGCAACGCGAAGCCACGGCCTTCGAAGTTGACCAAGCCGCCGGCGAAGTCGATGCGCTCGCCCGACCAGTCCAGCATCAGCGCGCCCACCGCCGCCGCCCGGTGCCGCTCGGCCACGTCCACCAGCGCGCCCACCGCCGACGACGCCACCCGCGTGTCGTCGTTCAAGAACAGCAGGTACTCGCCAGACGCCACCCGTGCGCCTGCGTTGTTGCCGGCCGAGAAGCCCAGGTTGTGGCCCGTGCGGATGAGGGTGGCCCCCGGCGACCACCGCTCGACGACCGGACCGACCTCGTCAGCCGATCCGTTGTCCACGACGACCACCTCCAACCGGTCCGACGGCCACGTCTGGCGCGAGAGCGACTCGAGACAGGTCGGCAGATGCATGGCGCCGTTGACCGTCACGACCACGACGGACACGCGTCCCGCCCCAGTGACCTCGACGCGGCGCGAGTCCGGGAGCGCGGGCACGGTCAGGCGAGGTGGCGGCGCTGGCAGGCCAAAGAGTTCCGCGACGTGGAAGTCGCGTACGAGCGCTTCAGCGGTGTCGCGGTAGGGGTCGCCGAGGTCGTGGAGGGCCAGCGGATCCGGCACGAGAGCGAACAGCTCTGCATCGGTCACCGTCCGCGTGGCCTGCACCCGGTGGCGCCTGGCGAGGGTCGCGGGGAGCTGGCGCGCGAAGTCCTCGAGGGCAATGAGCGTCGCCACGACGGCGGGCGTGACGGTGACGTGCGAGGGTGATGGTCGTCCAAAGGCTACCTCGCGGCCCTCGACGGTTGCGGCCGAGAGGTGACGCGCGAGCGTCAGGGCCACGGCGGCCGGCAGCACCCGCGCAAACGCCTCGTCGCCGTAGTTGACGGCGAGCATCCTCAGGGCGTTGCGCTCGTAGAGCCGCAGGCGCAGGGCCTGGGTCGAGGGGCCGGACGTGCCGTGCAGCCGGTGGCGCGTGATGGCGAGCGGCGCGAACACGGTGCCGTGGCCGAGCAGATTGAGCCGCCAGCCCAGGTCGACGTCCTCGAAGTACGCGAAGAAGTCCTCGTCGAAGCCCCCGGCAGCGAGGTAGTGTTCGCGACGCACGAGCGCGGCCGCCCCACATGCGAACAGCATGCGGTGCTCGGCGTAGACCCCGCCGCTCGGACGGCCGTGGTCATGCTGCCACGCGTGCCCGAACGCGGTTGGCGCGGCGCCGGCGAAGTCCACGCGTGCGCCCTCCCAGTCGAGCACCAGCGCGCCTGCGGCCGCCACGCCGTGTCGCTCGACGGCGTCGACGAGCGAGGTGAGCCACGAGGGCTCGACGCGCGTGTCGTTGTTGAGCAAGGCGACGTAGTCGCTCTGGCACTGGGCAACGGCCAGGTTGTAGGCCCGGGCGAATCCCAGGTTGGCGCCGAACTCGATCAGCCGCGCCCGCGGATGGGCGGCGCGCACGTAGTGCTGCGAGCCGTCACTGGACCCGTTGTCGGCCACGACGATCTCGACGCGTGGATAGTCGAGGGCCTCGAGTGAGTGCAGGCACGCCGGCAGATGCGCCCGGCCGTTGCAGTTGAGCACGATGACCGATGCGCTGGGCACGGATCGGACCGGTGAAGACGGCGGCATGTGGCGCGAGGCTCGACTCATTCTAGTTGGTGGCGCCGGCGTCGACTCGGCGGCGTCCCTCACGTGAGCCGTGCCGCTTGCGTCACAATAACGGGCGGATGTCGAGTCTCTACCGTGCCTGGCAGACCCTGCGATCGCGCTCGCCGGCCACGCAGCGACAGCTCGTGCAGCGCGCGCTCCGGCGGGTGCGCTCCGAGGGCCTGGGGGCCGCGCTCAGGTGGGCCCGGACCCGCGCGGATCCGCCCCATCAGGTCGAGGCGTATCGCGCCTGGTGCGCACGGCACAGGCCCGACGCGGCGTCACTGGCTGCCCTGCGCGCCGCCTCGCTGCAGTGGCGGCGTCAGCCCACCATCAGCATCCTGACGCCGGCCTACAACACCTCGCCGCAGTGGATCGACGAAGCGGCCGACTCGGTGCTGGCACAAGCCTACGAGCGATGGGAGTGGTGCGTCGTCGACGACGGATCGTGCGATGCCAGGAGCACTGAGGCGATCGCGCGGCTGGCGGCGCGCGATCCCCGTGTGCGCGTGCAGCGCGCGTCCCAGCGCGGCGGGGTGTCGGCCGCGTCGAACCTCGCCCTGGCGCGCGCCACTGGCGAATTCGTGGCGCTGCTGGACCACGACGACGTGCTGGCGCCGCATGCGCTCGCCAGCGTCGTCGCGCTCCTGAATGCGAGTGAGCCCTCGTGTGACGTGGTCTACTCCGACGAAGACAAGCTCGACGAAGACGGTGCCCGGTGCGATCCATATTTCAAGCCCGACTGGTCGCCGGATCTCTTCCGCTCGTCGATGTACGCCTGCCACCTGCTGGTGCTGCGCCGCGCGCTGGTCGAGGAGGTGGGCGGCTTCCGCTCGGCCTTCGACTTCTCGCAAGACTACGACCTGCTGCTGCGCCTGATCGAGCGCACGACGCGGATCGGCCACGTGCCGGAGGTGCTGTATCACTGGCGCAAGACGCCGGCCTCGACGGCGCAGGCGGGCGACGCCAAGCCCACGGCCCACCAGGCAGGCGCGCGCGCGCTGCAGGCGCATCTCGACCGCCAGGCTATCGCGGGCCGCGTGCTCGACGCCGGGCCGCCGGGTCTGTACCGCGTCCACTACGAGATCGCGGGACAGCCTGGCGTGTCCGTCGTCGTGCCCACGCGCGACGCCGCGTCGCCAGCGCTGGCCGCGTGGCTGGATCGTCTGATCGCCGTCACAGGTCGTCGTCCACTCGAGATCGTGTTCGTCTCGGAGACCGGCGACGTGCCGGCGATTGCGCGCGAGGGGGTAAGCGTGCGGGGCGTGACCGCGCGCGGTCTGTTCAACTACTCCGCGTGGGTGAACCAGGGTGCCAGCGTCGCCTCGGAGCCGTACCTGCTCGTGCTGCACGACGACGTGTCGCCACAGCATCCGGAGTGGTTGGAGGCGATGCTCGAGCTGGCCACGCGGCCGTGGGTGGGCATGGTGGGCGCGAAGCTCTTCGATGCTGCCGGCGGGCTGCAGCACATCGGCCTCGTCTTGGGACTCGGGGGGCTGGCGGGGCGCCCGTTTGCGGGACACGCGCGCGACACCGTGGGCTACTTCTCGAACGCGATCTGCATCCGCAACTGCTCGGCGGTGAGTGGCGCATGTGTGATGACCCCGAAGGCAGTCTTCGACCGGGTCGGGGGAATGGACGAGAGCCTCCGAGGCGAAAGCGCCGAGGTGGACTATGCCTTGCGCGTGTCGGAGACCGGACGGCTCGTCGTGGTCACGCCCTACGCGCGACTCACCCATGCGCCGACCAGCGGTGTGTCAGGGGTGCCGCCCGGCGACGACGACTGGCAGCGCCTGCGTGATCGCTGGGGGACGCGGCTTGCGACCGACCCGTTCTACAGCCCGCATCTCAGTCGACAGGCCGCCGACTACCGGATCGCCTGACGTCCCTCGTCGAGGCCGCCAGTTACGGGATGACGACGACGACGCTGTTCGACTCGGCGCTCGAGCCGAGCGCGCCCGTGGCCATGATCGACACATGGTAGGTACCGGGCGGCGCCGGTCCCGTCAGCGAGGTGCCGGCGACCGGCGCGTTGACGAGCACGGCCTCTGAACCCGGCGCGCGCACGCGCAGTATGTAGCCGGCCGGGATGCCGCCGGTGGCGCCTGGCGACCACGACAGGGTCACGATGCCGTCGTGCACTCCCGGCACGTGCATGGTGGGTGTGCTCGGCGCCTCCATCGGCACGCGCACGTCGTTCGACGCGGCTGACCCGGTGCTGTTGGTGGCGACGACGCGCACGAAGAACGTGCCGGGCGGCAGCGGTCCGGTGGCGGACGTGGCCAGACCCAGAGGCCAGACGCCTACATCCGATGCCCCTGGCGTGGAGCCCGCATGCAGCGTGTAGCTCTGGGGCGCGCCGCCTGGGGCCGGCGTCCAGGCCAGTGTAATCAGGTGTGGGGCCGGCAGGGTCACCGTCAGCACCGGCGCACCTGGCGCCTGTGGCAGGTTCACGTCGACGATGCGCGTCGCCGACGGCGCGCTCACGCCACCGCCGACCGCCGCCGACGCCACGCGGAAGTAGAAACGCCCGTTCGGGATGGGCCCGCTGTAGGTTCCGGCGGAGGCGAAGACCAAGGCGTGCGCCACCGGCGCGAAGTCCGGCCTGGTGGCTATTTCGAGAGCGTAGCCGCTGATCGCGGGCCCGCCGGCCGGTGCCAGCCACGACACCGTCACGACGTTGCCAGACGCGGTGGCCTGGAAATTGAGCGGCGGTGAGAGCTGGCTGCCGATCGTGATCGGCAGGTCGGCCATCGACACGTAGGCGCCGGACAGCGTCGACCGGGCCGTCACCCGCAGTGTCCACGGGCCTGGCTCCAGAGCCACGTCTTCCACGTGAAAGCCGGCGTTGCGGTACAGAGACGCGGTGTTCGATACGCTCGGACAGATGACGGCCGTGCCGAGCGGAGCGAAGCGCGTCGTGCCGCGCACGCCGCCGAGGCCGAGGGCGACGACCGCGCCCTGAGGCTGTCCGACGACACCCGGCCCGGCGACGGCCGTGACGGCGAGGTCGTCGATATTGATGCCGCCCGTGGTCGTGCCGTCGTCGAAGGCACAGCCCTCGATGGTGAAGGCCTGCGGCAGTGTGGCGCCGGCGCCTGGCGTCGCAACCGACACCCTGGGCGACGTGGCGCCAGGATTCGAGACGACCAGCCTGCCGGACCCGTAGCCCCGGCTGGTCACGACCTGGGACACGCCGGCTTTGGTTTCGTCGATTTCGACCGCCACCGCGTACTCGCCCGCGGCCACGCCGACGGCCTGCGGATTGAACAGGTAGGTGCGCGCGCCAGGGCCGACGTCGGCCAACGTGGCGAGCACGACACGGCCGGTGCGGGATGGCCACTGCTCGAGCACGATGCGGACGGTGTAGGTCGAGCCCGCGGCATTCGCGTCGGTGAACCCGTAGCGAATCGTGAACTGCTGGCCCAGCGCGACCTCATCCGGCGCCGTCAACGTGACGTCATCGATCTCGGTGGCCGTGGGCGCGTCGCCGTACTCGTGCGGGTCGATACGCAGGTGGCGAATGCCGCGGGTCGTCCACGGCGTGGTCGGGCACGACAGGCACTCGGTCTCGATGCCGCCGTTGGTCGTCGTGAGCGTGGCCAGGTCGATCGTGTAGGTGTGGAACCCCGGCCAGACGCGCATGTCCTGACTCGGCGTGAAGTTGTAGCCGCTCGCGATCTCTTCAGAGCTCCACAACACCCGCAGCACCGCGCCGATGACGGGATTCAGCACGTAGGGCCGGCGATGCCGCATCGAGAAGGTCAACAGGCGATGGCGGCGGGAGTTGAGCGGCGATGCCGGCCCGTCGAGGAACTCCAGCCCGGGGTCGCCAACGGCGTTCGCACTCGTCAGACGGAACATCTGTCCGGCCCCTCCGGGTCGCTCGGTCGGCACGAGGCCGCACGGCAGCGCCGCGCACGCGCCTCCGGCGGTGGCCACGTTGAAGGTGCGCGCCGTGTCGGTGAGCTGCTCGAAATCCCATGCGTCGCCGCCGCGCGCCACCAAGGCGTAGTCGGTGGCGGGGTCTCCGCGCTCGTCCGGGTCGGTCACCGTGACGACAGGCGGCGCGTCGATCTGGAAGGCGACAGCGGGCGTCACGCCGTTCGAGCACGCTGCACGCACGGTATAGGCGCCCGGTGGCAGGATGCCGTAGTTGAACGAGCGGCTGGTGCTCGTGCCCGTGGAATCGCCGATCACGGTGGATACGCTTGACGCGGTTTCGACCACCTGGAGTGACTCGAAGGAGGCGCAGCCGGAGAGCGCCACCGGCATCATGGCGGCGGTGGCCTGTGCGTTGCCGGCGGTGAGCCGGACCCAGTCGACCTCGACGCCCCCGGCAGGTCCGTTCAGTAGGTCGAGGCGCAGTCCCCGAATGGTGCTGCTCGCGGTATACGGCATCGGCACGCCGGTGCAGCCGGCACCGCCGCACGCAGGGTAGAGCGCCGGCGCGGCGGCCAGGTCGACGACGTAGATCTGCTCGGAGTCGCCCGGCGGAATAAGCAGGGGCGCACCAGCGGCGGCGCCGCTGTTGAGCCAGTCGCCTTCCATCAGCGAACGATGGAACCAGTACGCGACCAGCTGCTCTTGCACGGGCGCGCCGGTGACACGCATCTTGACGGCCAGCTTGCGGTACTTCGCGGGATCGATCGGCGAGGAGATGCCGGACCGGCCGGGGTTCAGCGTGTCCGCGTCAGCGCGGTAGAGGAGCCCGACGTTGCTGTCCATGCCCGGCACGCCGCGGAAGCGGCCGCCCGAGATGAAGCTCTGACCGGTGCCGACCGTGCGCACCGTCTCGGGCGAGGGCGACACCCAACCCAGAAGTTGATCGGCATCAGGTGCCACATCTTCGCTGTTGGCAAAGTCCCAAGGGTCTTGCAACATGTCGCTCGCGAAATCAGGACCGGGCCGGTAGACCTGGCCGCCAGGCAGTGACATCGTCTGTGCGTCCGCGTCGCCCGCAAGAGCTGCGCCGAGCAGCGCGCCACACGCAATTCGTAACCCAGTCCGAACCATGACCAGGAACGAGCACTATCGGTGCCACGCGTGCTGTCACACTCAATGGGCCGGAATATGGGCCATAAAATCGGATTGTCGCGTGTGTCGACCTCCCGATGTGATGCCCGGTGCCTGTGCGAAGTTTGGCCAGTGATTACCAATACTGGTATGCGATCATTTTTATCCTACGCCCCGACGCCCCGACGACCGACCGGCAACCGGCGCCACTCGCTGCGCATTTACAGCACGCTGTTCGCACAAGGTCTCGCAGCTGGGCAAGACTACCTATGAGTGCACGGATCGCCGTGGAGCGCGACCGGGACCAGGCGCGGGGCACATGCTACACTCCCGGCCTTCGCACGGCCGCGCTCGTGCAGTGACATTTGTGACTGGCTACCGAAGCGACGCGAAGGCGATCTGCGTGCTCGGCATGCACCGCGGCGGCACGTCTGCTGTCACAGGGGTCGTGCACGAGCTGGGCGCGTTCCTCGGCCCGGCCGGGCATCTGATGGCCCGTCGCGAGGACAACCCCGCCGGGTTCTTCGAACACCAGTTGCTGACCGACCTGAACGACGAGCTGCTCCACGCGCTCGGCGGCACGTGGTCCCAGCCGCCCAGGTTCGACGACGGCTGGGAACACGCGTCGCACCTCGACGGCATCCGCGTGCGCGCGCAGCAGCGCCTGCACGAAGACTTCGCCGACGCGCCGCTGTGGGTGTGGAAGGACCCGCGCACCTGCCTCACGTTGCCATTCTGGCGGCCGCTCCTGCCACCGACGCAGTTCGTCGTGTGTGTGCGCAATCCCCTTGACGTGGCGCGATCACTCCTGGCGCGCGACGGACTCGACGAGGCCGTGGGCATCGACCTGTGGATGCGCCACACCGCTGCCGCGCTCGCGGGCCATGGCACGCTGCCGTTGCTCGTCCTCTACGACGACGTCGTGGACGATCCGTCCACCGAGGTGGCGCGGATCGCCGCGTTCCTGGAACTGGACGCCTCGCCCGGCGCCGTGGCGCAGGCGCGTGCGCATCTTGCCGACAACGCCGGGCTGCGCCATCACCACACCACGTTCGCCGAGGTCTGCGCTGCTCCGGCTGTATCGTGTGCCGCCGTGGCCCTCTACTCAGTGCTGCAACGCTCGGTGGCGCTGCAGCGTGGCGGTGCGCTACGGCTCGAGGACCTGCTCGACGTGGCCGGGCCGCTCGCGGGCCGGGCGGCGCGGGCGCACCTCGCCGCCCGGGACGCTGCGGGCTGGTCGTTGAGGCTGGTCGCGCTCGACGCGCGCGTCGCCGTGCTGGCCGGCGCGCTCGACGCACGAGACGGGGATCTGGTGCGTGCGCGTGACGATGTGCTGGCGCTGACCAGCCGACTCCACGAGGCGATGTCCGGCATCGCGCGCCTGGACGCGCTGCTCATCGACCGCGAGGCCGAGGCCGGTGCCCGCCTGAGCGCCCGCAACACCGAGATGGCCGAGCTGCTTCGTGCGCAGGAGGCCGAGGCCGGCGCCCGGCTCAGCGCCAGCCACGCCGAGGTCGTCGCGCTGCGCACGGCCCACGACGCGGAAGTCGCCGCGCTGCGCACGGCCCGCGACGCCGAGGTCACCGAGTTGCGGACGGCTCACGACGCCGAGGTCGTCGCACGGCAGGCCCAGACCGCTGCCGACGAAGTGGCGAAGGCGGGTCTGCACGTCGACGTGCAGCGGGCGCGCGCCGAGCTGAGCGCGGCCGGCACGGAGGTGAGCCGCCTGAATGCGCTCTTGCTGCACCTGCAGACCCCCACAGGCATCGTGAAGTTGGGGGTGCGGGTGGTGCTCCCGCCAGGCCTGCATCGGCGCCTGTGCTCCTGGGCCGAGTGGGCGCGCGGTGGGTCATCCGCGCCGTGAAGTCTCGTTAGTGTGGCCCCTTACTACCGCAACGATCGCCGCTACAAGTCCAAACGCCTGGGGCGTAACGACCGGATCTATCGCGGCTCGACAATCGCTACCTACTGCCGCCGCGACGACGGCACCACGGGTCTCATCGTGGGTGGCGTCGCCGGTGGCGTGCTGGGCAGCATCATCGCGCCCGGCGGCTCGCAGACGCTCGGTGCGATCATCGGCGCTGGTGCCGGTGCGATCATCGGACGCGCCAGCGACGACGGCGTCGAATGCCGTTAGCCGGGTTCACTGCGGGAGCATCGCCTCGTGCGGCGCTCCCGTCCCGGCGCCGCCCGCGAACACGAGCGGCACGAAGTACTCGGGCCGGTGGAAATCAGGCGCCTCGGTGCCGGTCGGCGCGTAGGCCAGATAGTGCCGAACGCCCCGCACGCGGCTGATGCGGAACAGGTTCAGGTGCCAGTGGTCGCCGGGCTGGGGCGTCGCACCGAACGCCGCGAACGGGATGCGCATCACGGCTCGCCACACGCCGCCCGCCAGATCGATCGCCGCGGCCGTCTCCATGCCGCTCTGCCACTGCCAGTCCACCTCCACCCGCGGACGATGGATCACCAGATCGCACCATTGCCCGGTCGGCGCCACCTCGAATTCCTTGTAGCTGTCGGCGCGCGGTTCGACCGCTGATCGCACGAACGCCTCGCACACATCCCGATCCCACAACGCCACCCGCTCGACCGCCGTGTCGTAATCGCTGTCGATGTCGAGTTCAGTGAAGCGGCACTCGTAGGCGAACCACAGGTGCCTGGCCGTCCACAGCACGCGGGCCGTGGTTTCGAGCCCCGGCGGCGCGGGGTCGCCGCGCCACGTGCGGTCGATGGGGAAGGCGGCGGCCGCCTGCCAGGCGGCGCCGGCGAGGTCGGCCGTGAGCGGGGGCGGCGAGGACGCGAAGTGGGCCGTGACCTGCATGCCGTCTCCGATGATACCGGCGCGAGGCGGGGTTGACGGCCACGCGATTCCTTGACACCCTGACCGGCGATGACCCGCTGGTTGGTCGCGCTGGGCTTCGCGCTCACCTCGGCCCTGCTTGCGAGCGCCCTCGGCCGGATCGGCCTGGTGCAGACGCTCGAGCTCAAGACCTACGACGCCCGCATGCGCGCCGTGGCCACCGGTCAGGGCGCCGCGCCGCCGATCGCGATGGTGCTCATCGACGACCACTCGATTCGTCAGCTCGAGCCGCTCGTCGGGCGCTGGCCATGGCCGCGCATGGTGCACGCGGTGCTCGTCAACTTCCTGGCCCGCGCGCCCGCCAAGCTGGTGGTCTACGACGTGCTCTTCTCCGAGGGCGACAAGGCCTCGACCGACATCGGCGGCACGGTGTGGAGCGGGGCCGAATCGGACCAGGCGCTGGTCGATGCGGTGAAGGCGGCCGGCAACGTCATCCTCGCGGCTGAAGCCTCGAGCGAAACGACGGTGGTGGCCAACGCCGACGCGCGCCCGTCCCTCGACGGCATCCCGTCGCTCTCGGCGCGCTGGCCGGTCGAGGGCTTCGCCGAGCGGCGTCCCATGCTCGTGCCGCCGTTTCCGGCCCTGGCCCAGGCCGCCCGCGGCATCGGCCACGCGCGCGTGGCCTACGACCTCGATGGGCCGTGGCGCCGCTACATCCCGTTCGTGGCGGTCGACGACCGCGTCGTGCCGTCGTTGCCGCTCGCGGCCGCCCTCACGGCCCGCGGCCTCGCGCCGGCGCAGGTCGCTGCGTCACGCGCGGCGCTGCAGCTTGGCGACGCGCGCGTGCCGTGGATCGAACAGGTGGTGCCCGACTATTACGGCCCCAGCCAAACGGTGTGGCGTCTGCTCGTGCCCTTTCGCGGACCGACGATGCGTGGCGACAACACGCCCACGTTTGCCAGCTACTCGTTCCAGGACATCTTCCTGGCCGAGCAGCAGCTGCTCACCGGCGAGAAGCCGCACCTCGACCCGGCGCTCTTCAAGGACCAGATCGTGGTGGTGGGCTTGACCGCGGAGGGCCTGCGCGATCTCTTCACCACGCCGTTTGGCGAGGGCCGCATGCCCGGGGCCGAGGTGCACGCCAACGTCATCGACGCGCTGCTGAGCGGCCGCACCATTGCGCCGGCCTCGCCGTGGCAGCGCCTGGCTGCCACGCTCACGCCGGCCCTGGCCATTGCCGCGCTGGGCGCCCTGGCCGCACCGTGGGTCACTGCCGTGGGCGCCCTCGCGGCCGCGACGGCGGTGGCGTGGTACGCCACACGGGCGCTCGGGCTCGGCGTGTGGCTGCCGGTGGTGGTGCCGGTCATCGCCTGTCTGCTGACGTTCCTGAGCGACCTGGCGTGGATGTATTTCGTGGAGGGCCGGGAGAAGCGGAGGGTGAAGCGTCTCTTCTCGCGCTATGTCTCCAGGGACGTCTTCCAGCAACTCCTGGCGAGTCCGACCGAGGCGGTGCTGGGCGGCCAGCGGCGCGAGATGACGGTGCTCTTCTCGGACATGCGCGGCTTCACCACGCTCTCCGAGAGCGGCGAAGCCGAAGACCTGGTGCGGCAACTGAATCAGTACTTCACGCGGATGGTCGACGTGGTCTTCTCGCACCGCGGCACCATCGACAAGTTCGTGGGCGACATGGTGATGGCCCTCTACGGGGCGCCGCTCGACGATGCGGACCATGCCGACCACGCGGTGCAGACGGCCCTGGCGATGGTGCGGGAACTGCGTCAGCTCAACCGGCTGTGGGCCGTGGAGGGCCGGACGGCGCTCGACATCGGCATCGGCATCAACACTGGTGAGATGATTGCGGGCAACATTGGGTCCGATGAGATCATGAGCTACACCGTGATCGGCGACAACGTGAACCTGGGCGCCCGGTTGGAGTCGCTCAACAAGGATTTCGGCACGAGAATCCTGATCTCCGAAGCGACCCGGCGGCAGTTGAAGGGCACCTACGACATCCGGCCCCTGGGCGAAGTGACCGTCAAGGGCAAGACCCGGGCGGTGCACGTGTTCGAAGTGCGCACAGACGAGCAGAAAGAGGCATCCGTATGATTCGACGGGCAATCGTGACTATCGCCACGGGCGTGGCGCTGACGCTGACCAACGCGCCGGCCGGCGCTGAGCAGCTCGGCAAGCTCGGCGGTGCGCTGAAGAAGGCGCAGCAGTTCAAAGACGTCGAGATGACCGACGCCGAAGAGGCGCAGCTCGGCGCGCAGGTCAGCCAGCGCATCCGCGCCCGCTACGGCGTGGTGCAGAACCAGGCCGCGCAAAAGTACGTGGCGCTCGTGGGTATGGCCCTGGCGCAGTCGAGCAGCAAGCCGGCCCTCGCCTGGAAGTTCATCGTGCTCGACACCGATGCCGTGAACGCGTTTGCCGCGCCCGGCGGCTTCATCCACGTCACCAAGGGCGCGCTCGCCAACCTCGAGAACGAGTCGGAGCTGGCCGGCCTGCTCGGCCACGAGATCGTCCACATCACCGACAAGCACACCATCCGCGCCATTCAGAAGGGCAAGCTCGTACAGATGGGCGCCGACGAAACCGCGGCGGGCAACAGCGCGCTGATGGGCAAGCTCGTGGACAAGGCCTACGAGGTGATCGAAGGCGGCTTCGGCCGCGGCGAAGAACTCGAGGCCGACGAGAAGGGCATCGTGCTGGCCAACACCGTGGGCTACGAGCCGCGGGGCATGAACGGCTTCTTGAACATGCTGGTCGAGCGCAACAAGGACGCCGGGCCGGTCAAGAACGGCCTCTTCGCCTCGCACCCCGAGACGAAGGAGCGCGTCGACAAGATGACCAGGCAGATCGCCTCCGCCAAGCTGATCTCGACGGCGACCGTCGCCGGGCGCTACACCGCGACCATCACGTTCAAGCCGGTGGCGGCCGCCGAGATCGCCACGATTGAAGCCGGCTCGTCGGGCGCCGCGGGACCGGCGCCGAAGAAGGCCGAACAGCCGAAGAAGGGCCTGGGCGGCCTGGCCGGGCGGCTGCGGCCGAGCGGCGGCGAGCAGAAATCCGCGCAGGTCACCGGATCGGGCGCCGGCCGAGGCGCCAACGGCGAAGACCGGCTGGCCAAGGGCGGAGCGAATCCCGGGATCGTGGCCGTCACGGTGTCGGCCGCCGAGGTGACCGCCTTCAAGAAGGCGGGCGGACTGAAGTGATGGGGGCTGGGGCTCGCCAAGAGCGCTCACGGTTCTGACGCGTGCAGCTCCCTGTCGTCACTGGAATCGCGCTCGTCGCCGTGCTGGCGGCGCTGGCCGCCGTGCGCGGCCGCTATCTGCGCGGGCGGCTGGGCTTTGCCGCGGTGCTGCTGCTCGGCGCCGTCGGCTTCGACGCGGCACTGCTGCAGCAGGTCGGCGATTCGGTACTCGTGGGCGGCCTGGCTCGTCTGCTGCTTACGGGTGGCGCCATCGTGAGCGCGGTAGCGCTGCTCTTCAATCCGTGGCGGCAGGACCGTGTGTCCGACCGCGTGCCGGCCATCGTGCAGGACGTGATCGTCATCGCGCTCTTTGCCGTGGCGGCCACGGCGCTGCTCGACGAGAAGCTGCTCACCACCTCCGCCGTCGGCGCCGTGGTGGTGGGCTTCGCGCTGCAGGACACGCTCGGCAACTTTTTTGCGGGCCTGGCGATCCAGGTCGAGAAGCCGTTCCGCGTCGGCCACTGGGTGCGCGTGGGCGAGTTCGAAGGCAAGGTGCAGGAAGTGACGTGGCGGGCGACGAAGCTCATCACCAAGGCCGGCGAGTTCGTGATCGTGCCCAACAGCGTGATGTCGAAGGATCCGATTCTGAATTTCTCCGAACCCACCGTGCCGTCGCGCATCGAGGTGATCGTCGGCGCCAGCTACGACACGCCGCCGAGCGTGGTGAAGCAGGCCCTGCACGAGGCGCTCGACAACGCGCCGCTCGTACTGGCGGCGCCGCGGGCCGACGTGGTCATCGAAGACTTCGCGTCGTCGTCGGTCACCTATCGGCTGCGCTTCTGGATCGAGGACTACGGCCGCGACGGCACGGCGCGCGATCAGGTGCGCTCCAACATCTGGTACACGTTCAAGCGACGGGGCATCGAGATCCCGTATCCGATGCAGGTCGAGATGAGCCGCGAAGAGGCGAGCCCGCGCGCGCCGGCGCGGATCCAGGTTCTGGCCTCGCGCCTGAGCCAGATCGATCTCTTCGCGAGCCTCGACCCGGAAGAGTGCCTGCGTCTGGCGGAAGGCTGTCAGGAACTGCTGTTCGGCGCGGGCGAGCGCATCGTCCGTCAAGGCGCGGAGGGCGAGTCGATGTTCGTGGTGCTCGGCGGCGCCGCGCGCGTATCGCTCGAGCCTTCAGGTCAGGAAGTGGCGGTCATCGCCAGGGGCGGATTCTTTGGTGAGATGTCGATGCTGACCGGGGAGCCGCGCAGCGCCACGGTGACAGCGGAGGGTGATGCGATGCTGCTCGAGATCACGGCTGAGCGGTTCCGGGAACTGGCCGTGCGCCGCGCCGGGCTGGTCGAGCACGTGAGCGAGGTGGTGTCGGCGCGGCGCGCGGGCCTGGCGGAAGCCAAGGCCGCGGCTGACGAGGCCCAGACGAGCGTGCCCGCCCGCCTGAGCCTATTGCGCCGGATCCAGAAGTTCCTCGAGCTCTAGCTTGGCAAACATAGGCGTATCTCCGCATGCGACTGTGCGAAAAGGAGGACGCGGTCGATCAGAGCGTGAGCGCGGTGCCGGCGCCTGTTTCGACAGCGCGGCGGTAGACCAGGTCGGCCGCCGCCACGTCTTCCACCGCCATGCCGAGCGACTTGAAGACGGTCACGTCCTGGGGTGACCGGCGAGGGGTGATCCGGCCGAGCACGACCTCGCCCAGCTCGCCCACGACGTGAGCGGCGGTGAAGTGCCCCTCGCGGATGCCCTGCACGATGTCCCCGGACTCGACCAGTGCGGCGGCACGCGAGTCGACTACCAGGCGCGCCCGCGTCACGAGTGCCGGCGGCATCTCACGTTGATCAGGACGGCATGCGCCCACAGAGATCACGTGGGCGCCTGGCGCCACCCAGGCATCGTCGACGACCGGCGCGGGCGAGGAGGTGACGAGCACCACGATGGCGGCGCCGCGCACGGCCTCTTCGGCGCTGGCGGCTGCGCGCAGTGTGCCGACGCCGTGGCCTTGCATGTCAGCGACGAACCGCTCGCGGCTGCGCGCCTGCGGGCTCCACACGCGCACGTCGGCGAGCGGCCGCACGAGCGCCAGCGCCTCGAGATGACTGCGCGCCTGCACGCCGGTGCCGATGATCGCGAGCGACGACGCGTCGGGGGCCGCCAGGTGACGCGCCGACACCGCCGACACGGCCGCGGTGCGGGCCTCGGTGATGTAGCGTCCGTCCATGAGGGCGATGAGGCTGCCCGTGTCGGGATCGAGCAGCAGGATCGTGGCCAGGTGCGACGGCAGGCCCTTGGCCGCGTTGCCGCTGAACACCGTGACCAGCTTGGCGCCGAGCTGCGGCGGCTCGGCCACGGAGGCCGGCATCAGCCCGAAGTAGGCCTGCTGCGGACCCACCATGAGCACGCTGCGTACCGGCTGCAGCACGTCTCCGGCCGAGAAGCGCGCCAGCGCTGTTTCCATCGCCGCGATCAGATCGGGCAGCGGCAGAAGGGCGGCGACCTGCGGCTCGGTGAGCAAACGAAAGTGCTGCGACATGTCCGCATCGTCGCACAGTCACGCGGGGAATGGACGCGGCCAGGCGGCCGCCGTGGCTGCCGCCGCGCGTACGGTCGCGAGATGGATGGCCACGATCTCGTCGACGTCGGGCGCATAGCCGCCGCTCATCACCACCACGACCGGGATGGAGGCCCCGCGACAGGCCTCGAACACCAGTTCGTCACGGCGCTGGAGGCCCGCCATGGTGAGACCGAGGCGGCCCAACCGATCGCCCACATACGGGTCGGCGCCCGCCAGGTAGAACACGATCTCGGGGGCATGGCCGGCGATCACCGTGGGCAGGTAGTGGGCGAGCAGCGCCAGATACTTCGCGTCGCCCATGCCGTCGGCCAGTTCCACGTCGAGATCGCTTGTCTCCTTGCGAAACGGGTAGTTCCTGGCGCCGTGCATCGAGAAGGTGAAGACCGACGGATCGTCGCGGAAGATCGCCGCCGTGCCGTTGCCTTGATGCACGTCGCAGTCGACGACTGCGAGGCGCCGGCAGCGGGCGTCGCGTTGCAGGACGCGCGCCGCCACGGCCACGTCGTTGAACACGCAGTAGCCCTCGCCGCGGTCGGCAAACGCGTGGTGGGTCCCACCGGCCAGATTGACCGCCACGCCGTGCACGAGCGCCGCGTGCGCCGCGGCAATCGTGGCGCCGGCCGACCGGCGAGAGCGCTCCACCATGGCGGGCGACCAGGGGAAGCCGATGCGCCTGAGGACCTCGGCCGGCAGCGTGCCGTCGGCCACGGCTTTCACGTAGGCCGCCGCATGCGCCAGCCGCAGCTCGTCCCACGTGGCCGCCGGCGCTTCGATGACATCCTGCGCCGGCACGACGCCCTCGTCTACCACCCGCGCCCGCAGCCGCGCGTACTTCGCCATGGGGAACCGGTGCCCGTCGGGCAGCGGCAACACGAAATGATCGGAGTAGTAGGCCTTCACCTGACGGTCCGCCGCTACTTATGCTAGCGTCGCCACGTTGATTCAAGCCACCCGGTGGGAGTCGCCGACGCCGTCGTGACGCCCGATCGCGTCGTGATCGCGCCAGACGAACGGCGTGCGGCCGTGCTTGCGGTGATTCGCGGCGCCCGCCGCCGTCTGGGCCTCACCATCTTCCGGTGCAACGACGCCATGGTGATCGACGCGGTGGCGGCCGCGGTCACCCGCGGCGTCGAGGTCGATGTGCTGCTGACGCGCCGGGCCAGCGGCTGGAAGCAGCGGCTCGAACGGCTGCAGCAGCAGCTGACGCGCCTCGGGGCACGGGTCACCCGTTACGGTGCCCGCGCCACCAAGCATCACGCCAAGTACATCGTGGCCGACGAGGGGCCGTTGCTCGTGGCGTCGTTCAACTTCACCCGCAAGTGCTTTCACGACACGTGCGATTTCGCGGTCGTCACCCACGATCCCGCGGCAGTGAGCGACGCCTGGCGGCTCTTCGACGCCGATCTGATGCGCCGCGCGCTGCCCGCCACGGCGGCGGCCCGGTCGCGGCTCGTCGTTGGACCCGAATGGGCAGGGGTGGCCGTGCGCGCGCTGCTCGACGGTGCGCGTCAACGCATCCGCATCATCGATCACAAGTGCGACGATCCGCGTGTGCGGCGCCTGCTGGCCACCAAGGTGCGAGAGGGCGTGCAGGTGGAGCATCTTGGCCAGCGCCTGCTCGACGGCCGCGCGGCGCACGGCAAGATTGTCATCGTCGATGGCCGCGTCGCGCTGGTCGGCAGTCTGGCCCTGTCGGCGACGAGCCTGGAGTTGCGGCGCGAGTTGAGCGTGATTGTGCGCGAACCAGCCGCCGTGAAGCGGCTCGATGATTTCTTCGCTCGCCTCGCGGCGCGGATCGGCGGAGCGCCAGCGTCAGGTTGACGGGGCGCGTCACGCCCGGGATGATCGACCGATACCATCCATGATTCACCAGATTCGCACCATCGACGCCCACACCGCCGGAGAGCCCCTGCGCCTGGTGGTGGATGGCCTGCCCACGCCCGAAGGCGCCACCATGCTGGCCAAGCGGGCCTGGGCGGCCAAGCACCTCGACCATCTGCGCCGGTCGATCATGCTCGAGCCGCGCGGGCACGCCGATATGTACGGCGCGCTGCTCACCGAGCCGGTCACGCCGGGCGCCCATGCCGGCGTGCTCTTCATGCACAACGAGGGCTGGAGCACGATGTGCGGGCACGGCGTGATTGCCGTCACCACCATAGCGGTGGAACGGGGCCTGATGTGGGACGGCCGCGCCGCGCGCGAAGGCGGCGCCATCGAGCTCGTGCTCGACGTGCCGGCCGGTCCGGTGCGGGCGGTCGCGCGGTCGTCCACGGTCGACGGACGCACGCGGGTCGATCAGGTGTCGTTCCGCAACGTGCCGTCGTTCGTGCTGGCCGCCGGCGTGCCGGTGCAGGCGGGCGGGCGCACCGTGCCGGTGGACGTGGCGTTTGGCGGAGCCTTCTACGCCATCGTGGATGCCGAGGCCGTCGGCTTGTCGATCGACGCCGCGAAGCTGCCCGAGCTGAAGCGCACCGGCATGGCGATCGCGCGCGAGGTGGAGCGCGTGATGAAGGTGGTGCACCCCGTCGAGCCTGGGCTCACTGGCGTCTACGGCACGATCTTCACTGCACCGGCCCAGACCGCCGGGGCGCATCTGCGCAACGTCACGGTGTTCGCCGATGCCGAGGTGGATCGTTCACCGTGCGGCAGCGGCACGGCGGCGGTGATGGCGGTGCTCGACGAGATGGGCGTGCTTGGCGCCGGTGACGGCACGTTCGTGCACGAGAGCCTGATTGGCACGTGTTTCACCGGCCACGTGGCCGGGCGCACGCGCGTCGCCGACTTTCCGGCGATCGTGCCCGAGATCGCCGGCAGCGCCTGGATCACCGGTGAGCACACCTTCTTCGTGGATGCCGACGACCCGCTGCGCGCGGGGTTCAGGATCTGAGACGGCGGGCTACTTGCCGAGCGCGGCGAGCTTGCTGAAGTCCACTTTGGCGGCGAAGTCGTGCAGGTCCTTGACGTCGTTCAGCTGGTCGCCTTCGACCGACACCAGGAAGCGCTTGGCCACGACGATGTTGAGCTCGCCGTCCTTGCGGGTGGTGTTCCACTTCTCGAACCCGGGATGGCCCGATACGGTCGTCGACTTCTCGTAGCCGTCGTCGGTTTCCTTCTCGTAGCCGGCGGTGAGGAACATCGCCCAGGGCGCGACGAGGATCTGGTTGAAGGCCGAGTCGACGATCTTCACTTCGATGCGCTGGTCGCCGTTCTTATAGCGCGCCTCGGTCTGCGAGAAGGCTACCGGCGCCGTCATGCGCTCGCCCTTGGGCTTGTCCATCGTCCAACCAGACACGGTGGGGAAGGCGGCTTGCAGGTCGCGGAAGCTCACCGGGTCGGCGACCTTGCCGCCGCTAGCGCCGCCCATGGCGGCCGCCATGCCCTGCATGGCCTTGGCAAAGTCTTCCATGCCCTTGGCGGCCTGGTCGCCCGGCGCGGCCTGCTGCGCGGCGCTCGCGGCAGCGGCGCCGGCCTTGGCGATTTCCTCACCGGCCTTCGCGGCGGCGGTGGCGGCGTCCTCGAGGGCGGCCGCGGCTTTCTCTTCGGGCGACGGGCCACAGGCGGCCGCGAGGAAGGCTGTAAGGCCCAGAGCGATTCCGAGAGTCAGGCGCTGACGCATATCAGATGTCCTCCGTCACCGCGGATAGCGCGATGAGCATGGCGTTCTCGGATGATAGCGCGAGAGTTCGCCCGCCTCCCTCAGCCAAATTCGTCGTCCGCTGTGCCACATCAGGACGCGGCGGAGCGCGATTCAAGCGCGCCCGGTTTCCGCCGATTGGCTGCACATGACGAACCCCCAGTGGTGGGTGACCCGCGCCACGCGGCCCCTGCTGATCGTCGCCGCCTTCGTGTCGCTGGCCTCGCTGTCGCCTCTGGCTGCCGAGCCGGAGCCGCTGACCGCGCTCGGCCGGCTCAAGGTCGGCAACGAGCGCTACGTGAAGGGCGCGCTGACCACCCCGCTGCTCGGCGCGACGACACGGCAGTCGCTGGCGAAAGACGAGCATCCGTTTGCGATGGTGCTCTCGTGCGCGGATTCGCGCGTGCCGCCCGAGTTCATCTTCAATGCGGGGCTCGGCGACCTCTACGTGGTGCGCGCCGCCGGCGCGGTGGTGGACCGGTCGATCCTGGCCACGCTCGAGCACGGCGTCGAGCAACTGCACATCCCGCTGCTGGTCGTGATGGGCCACGAGTCGTGCGGCGTCGTCAAGGCAGCGTTGGCGCCCGAGCACGCCGCGGGCCCGAATCTCGGCTACCTCATGACGCACATCCGTGCCGGTGTTCAGCACAGCCCAAGCGACCAGAAGGACCTGCGCGGTGCCGTTCTCGCGAATGTGGAACAAGTGATCAACGACACCATGAGCGGCAGCCCGATCGTGAAGCAGGCGGCCGCTGCCGGTCGCCTGCAGGTCGTGGGCGCCTACTACGAGCTCGGCTCCGGCACCGTCGTGTTCTCGGATCCGATCGGCGCCGCGTCTAGGTCGATCCCGGCATCGACGCACAAGTAAGGTCATGCGCCAGACCTTGCTCACCACGGCCCTGCTCTGCGTGGCGGTGACGACCGCGGCACAGGCGCGCGAGCCCACCGCCAAGGGCGGCGCCAAGCCGAAGCCGCTCGTGTCTGGATCGAGCCGCGCGACCAGCGGGTCGACGCCGGCACCGGCGCCGGCCGAGCACACGCCTGCCGTCGCGCACGGCGAGGCGAAGCCAGCGGCCGCGGCCGCCGCGGCACCCGCCACCAAGGGGCTCGTCGCACCCGCCGCACCCGCCGCGAAGGGGCCCGTCGCTCTGGCCAAGGTGCATGGACGGCTCACCGCCGCCCTCGCCGGGCTGCACGAGGAGCCCGCGCGTGGGCGCCGCGCGGCTCCAGTCCCGCCGCGCTACACCGTGACCTGGCCGGCGGCGCGCTGGCGGGTCGCCTGGCGCGACGACGCCGACCGGGTCGTCGTGTCCTGGCCCGAGCACTGACACGATTCGTGACAGGCGCCGCCATTTCGGTCAGCACCGCGCGCGTGTGCCACGCGGTCCCGGCGCGGAATTGCCAGCAATTCTCCTCGCCACTTCGATTCGCGGCACGGCAAGGTCTTTGCGCAGGAGTCGGGTGATGCGCAGCCACGCCGCACGATTGCTCGCCGCCGCACTGGTTGTCGCGACCGGTGTGACCATGTTCGGTCAGTCGTCGCTCGCCACCGTCGGCGGCGTGCTGCCGCCCATCTTCCCGGCCGACAACTGGTGGAACCAGGACGTGAGCCAGGCGCCGGTGGCGGCGGAATCGGCGGCCCTCATCGCCTTCATCAACAACGGCGGCTCCCGCCGGCTCCATCCCGACTTCGGCGGCATCGCCGCGCCGAACGAGATCTACGGCATTCCCTACGTGGTCGTGGCCGGCGACCAGCCCAAGCGGCAGGTGCAGTTCTACTACGACGACGAGAGCGACGGCGCGGGCAGGCCGTTCTATCCGATTCCCGATCAGGCGATTACGCAGCCCTACTGGATCGAAGGCGGCGCGCCGGGCAATCAGGCGCCGGGCGGCGATCGCCACATGCTGATTGTCGACCGTGACAACCGGCGGCTCTACGAGCTCTACGACCTTGGCTGGGACGGCACGAAGTGGACGGCCGGGTCGGGCGCCTACTTCGACCTGCAGACCAACGGCCGGCGCCCCGCCGGGTGGACGTCTGCGGACGCGGCGGGCCTGGCAATTCTGCCGGGCCTCGTGAAGTACGACGAGGTCTACGGCGCCGACGAGATCAACCACGCGTTTCGCGTGACGGTGCGCGCCACGAACAGCTACTACGTGTGGCCGGCCTCGCACGTCGCCGGCAGCAACGTCTCGGCACCACCCAATGGCACGCGCCTGCGGCTCAAGGCGGCCAAGGACATCTCGGGCTTTCCGCCGGCGATGCAGAAGATCTTCCGCGCCATGAAGAAGCACGGGCTGATCGTGGCCGACAACGGATCGGACATGTACATCTCAGGCGCGTTCGACGCGCGCTGGGACAACGACGTGCTCAACCCGGCGTTCCGCGGCTTGAACGCGAGTGACTTCGAGGTGATTCAGCTCGGCTGGCAGGGCGGCGGTTCGACGCCCCCGCCGGCGTGCACGCCGGGCGTGCCCACGGGCCTCTGGGCCACCGCGAGCGGCTACCACGTGCAGATCGGCTGGACGCCGCCGGCCGGCACGGTGCTCGGGCACATGGTGGAGGTGGGTTCCGCGCCAGGGTCGTCGAACCACGGATCGCTGCCGGTGGCGGCGCCGGCCCTCGGCGTGGCAGGACCCGCGCTGGCCGGACGCTACTATCTGCGCGCGCGCGCCAGCAACGCGTGCGGCGCCGGTCAGCCGTCGAATGAAGTGGTGCTCGACGTGCCCTCAGGGTGCAGCGTGCCCACCGCGCCTGGCACGCTCACGTCGTCGGTCAGTGGACGGCTGGTGACAGTCGGCTGGGGCGCGGCCGGCAGCGCGGCGTCGTATTTGTTCGAAGTGGGATCGGCGCCCGGCCAGTCGAACTTCGTGCTGTCGAACGTCGGCGGCGTGCTCGGGTTGAGCGGCGTGGCGCCGCCCGGCGTGTACTACGCGCGCGTGCGCGGCTTGAACGGCTGTGGCCAGCAGGGTCCCGCGTCGAACGAACGGCTCATCACGGTTCAGTAGGGCGGCGCGCGCGCTGACGCCACTGCCGGTCGTCCGTCCGTCGCGCTGCGTGCGACCCTACCAGCCGATGGCCAGACCGTCTTTACGCGGGTCGGACCCGCCCAGCATCACCCCTGTCGTCGGGTCGATCATGATGCCCTGGTAGCCGCCCATCTGCGCGCGCCCGTCGCGCAGCACGTGCCCGCGCGCCTCGAGCGACGCGCGTATCCCGGCGCCGATGCCGCTTTCGAGCGCGAGCTGCTCGCCCATGTGCCGCATGCGCGCGGCCTCGCCCGCGGCCTGCACGTGCATGCCGAAGTCCACGACGTTCATCACCACTTGCGCGTGTCCCTGCGCCTGGTTGTCGCCGCCCATCACGCCGAACGACAGCCACGGGCGGCCGTGCCTCGTGACGAGCGCGGGCACGAGCGTGTGCAGGGGCCGCTTGCGCGGGCCGATCTGATTGGGATGGCCGGGCGTGAGCACGAAGCCCGAGCCACGGTTGCTGAGCACGATGCCCGTGTCGCCTGCCACGATGCCCGCGCCGAAGCTGGCGAAAAGTGACTGGATGAACGACACCACGTTGCCCGCCCCGTCGGCCACCGTGAGGTAGACCGTGTCGCCGAGATCCCGTCCCGCGAAGTCGGGCACAGGCGAATTGTCAGTGGGCATCACGCCCGCGCGGTAGGTGCCCGTCTTCCGCAGGTCGATCTCGCGGCGGCGCGCGGCGGCGTAGTCCTTCGACAGCAACGTCGCCAGCGTGCGCTCGGGCACCGAGCGGCGATCGGCCAGGTAGGCGCCGCGATCGGCAAAGGCGATCTTCTTCGCTTCGGCGACGACGTGCAGGTAGTCGGCGCTGTTGTGGCCCAGCGCGGCCAGGTCGATACCCTCCAGGATGTTGAGCATCTCGAGCGCGACGAACCCCTGTGTGGAGGGCGGCAGCTCGTGCACGTCGACGCCGCGATAGTTGACGCTGATCGTGTCGACCCAGTCCACGGTGTGCGCAGCGAGGTCGTGCGCGGTGAGCAGGCCGCCGCGCGTCCGCATGTCGGCCGCGATGGCCTCCGCGATCGGGCCGCGGTAGAACGCGTCCGGGCCGTTCGTCGCGATGAGCTCGAGGGTGGTGGCGAGGTGCGGATTCGCGAAGATCTCGCCCATGGCCGGTGGCGCCCCTCGGGGCAGGAACGTGGCCATCGCGGCGGCGTCGGACGTGAGTGTCGCCACCGCGTCGCGCCACTCGTTGGCCATCAACTCGGCGACCGGGAAGCCGTCGCGCGCGTAGCCGATGGCCGGCGCGAGCGCGTCGGCGAGCACGACCGTGCCGAAGCGGCTGAGCAGCGCGTCCCAGCCGCTCACCACGCCCGGCACGTCCACCGACAGCGGACCACTGACTGGCATCTCGCGCAGTCCGCGCGCCGCGAATACGTCCGGCGTGGCCGCGGCGGCGGAGCGTCCGCTGGCATCGAGTCCGTAGACGCTGGCGGTCTTCGCGTCGTAAACGATGGCGAACAGATCGCCGCCGATGCCGTTCATCGACGGCTCGACCACGGCCAGCACAGCGGCCGCCGCCACCGCCGCATCGACGGCGTTGCCGCCCGTCTGCAGCACGCGCAGGCCCGCCGCGGAGGCCAGCGGCTGGCTCGTGGCAATCATGCCGTGGCGGCCCACGGCCGGCGAGCGCGTGGCGCGAATGTGGCCCGAGGGGCGGTCGCCCGGAAGCGGGGCCGGAGGCAGACTCATGCAAGAACCTTGGGGTCTGCCAGCAATTCTGCGGGCCTGAACCGTTGCGGCCGCGGCGCCGTCAAAAGGGATGGTGGCCTTCCGCGCATTTGCAGGAGCCGCCGTTCAGACAGGAGGTCTTGAACCATGTTTCGCGTGATCACTTGGAATTTCTCTGACACCGCCGAGCCGGTGGTGGCCACGTTGCTGTTGGCCACGCTGCTGCTCTCGATCGCGCTCCTCTAACACGAGCCTGATCTCGCGCCTGGCACGAACCACCTCGTGGTGTCGTGGCCAGGCGTTTCCACGTACGGACGAGTCTAATTGCGCTCCGGGCCGGTGGCCGGCGTCTCGGCCACGGCCGAGTAGCTCTTGCGCGCGCGCACGGTCACTCCGGGGCGCTTCGTACGCACCTCGAGCTTGTGCACCTTGCCGTCGAGGGCCTCGGGCGCAAAGGCGAGAAGGTACTGGCTGCGCAGCTCCTGGGCCACGCGGCTGAAGGTGGGGGCGAGCTCGTCGGTCTTCTGCAGCTCGAAGGAGCCGCCGCCGGTTTCCTCGGCGATGCGCCGGAGGCTGCGATCCGGCTTCGAGCGCACCTGCCGCTGGCCGTTGAAGAAGTTGACCTCGAGTCCGATGCCGTAGATCATCACCTCTTCGTCGCGCGCCCGCGTCTGCACGTCGCCGTAGCGCGTCCGGCTCCCGAAGTCTTCGCCGTCGGTGAAGAGCAGCACGACCCGCCGGCCATCCACGCCCTTGAACGCGTCGATGCTGAAGGCGAGTCCATCCCAGAGTCGCGTGGAGTTACCGAACTGCAGCTCGTCGAGGGCGGCAATCAGGTCGTCGCGGTTGTTCGTGAACGTGCCCGACAGTTGCAGCTTGTCGTTGAAGGCGCCGACCTGCGCGCGGTCGACCGGCAGGAGGCGCATGAGGAACTGCTCCGAGGCCTGATTGAGCAGCTTCAGATGTTCGGTCATGCTGGCGCTCGTGTCGAGCATGACGATCGCTGTGAATGGCTGCGGATCGTTCGAGAACGAGGTGATCGGCACCGGTTTGGCGTTGTCGAGGATCTCGAAATCCTCTTGCGTGAGATCGGACACGAGCCGCCCTGAGCTGTCGAGGGCCGTGGCATACACCGGCACCGTGCGCACCGACGAGCGGAAGGTCGGCTGCTGGCCGGCCAGGAGGCCAATCGAGCTGGCCAGTACGAAGAGCGCGCACAGGGGACGGACCATGACCCTGAGCGTAGCAAGGGCCATTCCAAGACGCAATCGATCGTCGGCGCGCGGAATGCCCAGACCGACGCCGAGCGCGGTGGCCGGTGAGATGCCCCGCGCGGTGTCTCCCACTGGGGGCGGCGATGTCTCCTATGGGCCTCAGTTGCGGTTGGCAATCGCCGACCCGCGTCCCTGCGGTACCATGGACGGGTGTCGCGCGTGGTGGACGCCGGTCTGTGTGGCTACTGCGCCTGGAGCCGCCGTGTGCCGGCCGCTGTCTCGACCTTCATCATGTGCACCCGCGCTCTGACCGACGCCGCGTTCGTGAAATACCCGCCGCTGCCCGTGCGCGCGTGCCGCGGCTTCGAGCCGGCCGCGATCAGTCTGACCCCTGGCGAGGAACCGCGATGACGCGCCGTGTGGTGCTGGCGTTTCACGGTGAGCACCGACGACGCGTTGCGCAAGCCGCCGCCTGAGCGTGCGGCGAGACAGTAAAAGGAGCCAGGATGTCGAAGATGTTGTTCGGGTGTGCGCTGACGATGGTGGCCGCACTGGGCGGAGCGGGATGCGCCGACGCGCAGACCGCGCAGAGCACCACGGCCGTGGCGGTCGCCGCCGCGAATCCCGACGAGGTCGTGGCCACCGTGGGCGACAAGAAGATCACGCTGAAGGAGGTCGAGGCGAAGTGGCAGGCCAACGATCCGGCCGAGCGCGCGCGCGTCACGCAGCTCCTCTATCAGCATCGCCGCCAGAGCATCGACGAGATCATCGGCGACGTGGTCATCGAGGCGGCCGCGGCGAAGGCCGGCGCCGCCAAGGAGAAGTTCGTCTCGGACGAACTGGCCAAGCGGCGCGGCACGGTCACCGACGCCGAGATCCAGAAGGTCTACGACGAGAACAAGGACCGCGTCGGCGCGCAGACCATCGAGCAGTTGCGCGGCTCGATCACCGAGTTCGTCACGCGCAACCGCGACGCGCAGAATCTCGCCATCCTCATCGACGAGCTGCGCAAGACCGGCCCGCCGGTGATCGTGTCACTCGATCCGCCGCGTTCCCAGGTGACGATTGCCGACCACGACCCGTCGCGTGGTCCGAAGGACGCGCCCATCACGATCGTGGAGTTCTCGGAGTACCAGTGCCCGTTCTGCGGCCGGATCACGCCCACGCTCAAGGCGCTCGAGCAGAAGTACGCCGGCAAGGTGCGGCTCGTGTTCAAGGACTTCCCGCTGCAGAATCACCTGCAGGCGCCCAAGGCGGCCGAGGCCGCGCACTGCGCCGGCGACCAGGGCAAGTACTGGGAACTGCACGACCAGTTGTTTGCGAACCAGCAGCAACTGCAGATCGCCGACCTGAAGAAGTACGCCGGCACGGTCGGCCTCGACCAGGTCAAGTTCGACCAGTGCCTGGATGCGGGCACCCACACCGCCAACGTGCAGGCCGACGTGGATCTGGGTTCGCAGATGGGCGTGCAGTCCACCCCCACGCTCTACATCAACGGTCGCATCGTGACCGGCGCGCAGCCGGCCAGCGTGTTCGAGGCCATCATCGACGACGAGCTGGCCCGCAAGGGCGGCAAACCGTAACGGGGCTCGTCCCCGTCACGGTTTGCGGCGCTGCAATCTCAGAAGTTAGTGCGTGAGCAGTACGATTTTGCCCTTGGCGCCTGGCGTCATCACGCGCCGGTGAGCCTCGGCGGCCTCGGCCAGGGGCAGCTCCGTGCCCACCACGGGCCGGAGCGCGCCGCTCGCGAGCGCCTCACCCAGGGCTTGGTGGCCGCGCGTCACCTCGTCGTTGGTGAGGCCCCACAGCGCCAGGCCGGTGACGACGGCGTGCTTGCCCATGATCTTCCGCGGATCGATTTCGATCCGGCCGCGGTTGCCGATGACCACGACCCGCCCGCGCGGCGCGATCATCGTGAGATCGTGGTCGAGGTTCACATTGGCGAGCATCTCGAGGATCACGTCGGGCCCTCGGCCATTTGTGAGCCCCTGGATGCGCTCGACGTGCTGCGGGTCGCGATGGTCGACGACATGATGCGCGCCCTCAGCCGCCACCAGCGCGAGGCCGTCGTCGCTACCCGCCGTGCCGATCACCGTGAGCCCTGCGGCGCGCGCCATCTGCACCGCGCCGAGTCCGACCGATCCGCTCGCGCCGTGCACCAGCACCACCTCGCCGGACTGCGGCTGCGCCCGTTCGAGGGCGACGTGCGCCGTCAGGCAGGGCACGTTCACCGCCGCGCCCTCGGCAAACGACACCCGCTCGGGCAACGCGTGTACCTGCGCCTCGGTGCAGATCACGAGCTGTCGATACGCGCCGAAGGCCAGGCTGTCGGCGGTGCCGCCGGTGTAGACGCGGTCGCCCACCCGCACCGTGGCCACGCCGGCACCCACGGCCTCCACCACCCCCGCGCCATCGGCGCCCGGAGAGTAGGGCAGCGGCGGCTTGATGGCGTAGGTGCCTGCGAGCATGTAGGTGTCGAACGGATTCACGCCGGCGGCGTGCAGGCGCACACGCACCTGGCCAGGCCCCGGAGTCGGATCGTCGAGGTCGTCGTAGCGGAGTACGTCAGGCCCGCCGAATGCATGCGCGAGGATCGCTTTCATGCGGAGATTCTAGTCCGGGGCTGGGGCCCGGGGCCGTGCCGTGAGAGGTTCTTCCCGAGCCCCGAGCCCCGCTACACTGTCCCCATGGACTGGCTCGCCCGTCTCGAATCCCCGCAGAACGCCCTGGCCGCGCTCACCGCGATGATCACCCCGTCGGTGCTGATCTCGGCCTGCGGCGCCCTCATCTTCTCGACCAGCTCCCGCCTCGGACGGGTCGTGGACCGGGTGCGGACCCTCTCCGAGAAGTTCGAGGCCATCGCCAAGAACCCCGAAGCCGACGAGATGGCCTCCGACCGCCGACAGCTCGTGTTCGAGCAGCTCGATCGGCAGACCTCGCGGGCGCGTCTCATCCAGCGCGCCATGGTGGCCTTCTACACGGCCCTGGGCATCTTCGTCGCCACCAGCGTGGCGATTGCCGTGATCGCGGCCGTGGCCCGCAGCTTCACCTGGATCGCCGTCGTGCTCGGCGTGGTCGGCGGGCTGTTCATGCTCTACGGCAGCGTGCTGCTCGTCATCGAGTCGCGCATGGCGATGGGCGCCATCACCTCCGAAATGGATTTCGTCTGGAAGGTGGGCAAGCGCTATGCCGGCGGCGAACTGAACGAGGCGCGCGGCGGGCCGGCGACCTGGCTCGGAAAGAAGATCGGGTGAGGTCCAGGTGAGCATCCCCGGCAGCCTGGTCGCCTCGGTCGACGACGTTCAGCGGCGGCTGGACGCCGGGGGCTACGTGGCCGATCGCGGCCTGGCCGTGTCGGTCTACCTCGCGCTCACGCTGCGCCGGCCACTGTTCCTCGAAGGCGAAGCCGGCGTGGGCAAGACGGCCGTGGCGCGCGTGCTCGCCTCGATGCTCGGCACCGAGCTCATCCGCCTGCAGTGCTACGAGGGCCTCGACGTGCACCACGCGGTCTACGAATGGGACTACGCCCGCCAGCTCCTCGAGCTGCGCCTGCTCGAGACGGCGCACGCCGTGGATCGCGACCGCGCCCGTCAGGAGCTGTTCAGCGAGGCGTATCTCATTCGTCGGCCGCTGCTGCGGGCGCTGCAGGGCGCGTCGGGACGGCCGCCGGTGCTGCTCATCGACGAGATTGATCGCGCCGACGAAGAGTTCGAAGGCTATCTGCTCGAGCTGCTCTCCGAATTCACGATCACGATTCCCGAACTCGGCACCATCACCGCCGTTGAACCCCCGATCGTGATTCTCACCTCGAACCGCACCCGCGAGGTGCACGACGCGCTGAAGCGGCGCTGCCTCTACCAGTGGATCGACTACCCCAGTATCGAGAAGGAGCGCGCCATCGTGGCGCGTGCCGTGCCGCAGGCCTCCGCCATCCTGGCGGCCCAGTGCACGGCGGTCGTGCAGGAACTGCGGGCCGCCGGGCTCTACAAGACGCCCGGGGTGTCCGAGACGCTCGACTGGGTGGCGGCGCTGGTCGCCCTCGACCGCGACGTGGTGGACCTGGCGGCCATCGAGGACACGCTCGGCACGTTGCTGAAGTCGCGTGAGGACGTCGAGGCGATGCGCGGGGAGCGTCTATCCACGCTCGTGAGCCGCGCCATGCTGACCAGCGTCGGCGCGCACTGATCGGACGCGCCTCGATGTCTGCGCTCGCCAGAAACGTCCTCGGATTCGGGCGTCTGCTGCGCACGCTCGGCCTTGCGGTGTCGGCCAGTCAATCGCGCGACGCGATCGTCGCCTTGGCGGCGGTTGGGGTGGCTCGCCGGGCCGACGTCCACGATGCCCTGCGCGCCACGCTGGTAAGTCGCGGCGCCGACCGGCCCGTGTTCGACGCGGCCTTCGACGTCTTCTGGCGGGACCACGCCGCGCGCGCCGACCGGCGCCACGCGGACGCACACGGCGATCCTGGCGGCACGGCGTCCCTGCAGGTGGACGAGTCGCGGTCCGAGGCCGATGTCACAGGTGGTCTGGAACCCGGGCGCGATGATGCCGACGACGCCGAGGCACCGGCCGGCGCGATTCGGGCGTGGAGTGCGGCCGACACGCTGCGCGATCGCGACTTCGCCCAGGCCACTGGGGCGGAACTCGAGCAGCTGCGCGGGGTGGTGTCGTCGCTGGCCTGGAACCCCGGGTCGCGCCGCACGCGCCGCTGGACACCCGGCGCCGGGGCGCGCATCGACCTGCGCCGCGCCTGGCGCGACAGCCTGCGCAGCGGCGAACTGTTGCGGCTGCCGACCCGCGCCCGCACGACACGGCCACGCCCGCTCGTGCTGTTAGCCGACGTCAGCGGCTCCATGGAGCGCTACTCGCGCGTGCTGCTGCACTTCGCCTACGCGCTCCAGAAGGCCCACGGCCGCGTCGAGGTGTTCCTGTTCTCCACGCGGCTCACGCGGGTGACGCGGGAACTCGCGCGCGGCTCGATCGACACGGCGGTGACGGCCGTGTCGCACTGCGTGCCCGACTGGTCCGGCGGCACCCGCATCGGCGAGGCGCTGCGGACGTTTCACGTGCGCTGGGCGCGCTCGGTGCTCAGCCGGCGCCCGGTCGTGCTGGTCGTCTCCGATGGCTGGGATCGCGGGGATCCCGACGCCTTGCAGCAGGAGGTGGCGCGGCTCCAGCGCAGTTGCCATCGACTCGTCTGGCTGAGCCCGCTCGTTGGGACGGCCGACTACCTTCCGCTGACGCGCGGGCTCGTCGCCGCACTGCCGTTCGTCGACGACTTCCTGCCCGCGCGCACGCTCCGCCACCTCGAAGATCTGGCGAGCCATCTCAATCAGCTGCCGGATGGACGTCCCCTGCGCCGGCAACGGATCAGCGACGACGGGTTCTCTGGCACGCAGGGCGCCGCGCGAAGTTGCAGTTGACTTGGACCAGCGACGTCACTATCGTCGGGCCGTAATCAGCGAGGGCCCATGACTCACGTCACGATGACCGTCAACGGCAAGATGCGCCGCGCAGAGATCGAACCGCGCCTCCTGCTCGTGCACTTCCTCCGGGAAAATCTACTGCTCACCGGCGCGCACATCGGCTGCGACACCAGCCAATGCGGTGCCTGCACCGTGCTCGTCGACGGCCGCAGCGTGAAGGCCTGCACCGTGTTTGCCGTGCAGGCCGATGGCGCCGAGGTGACGACCATCGAGGGCCTGGCCGGGAAAGACGGCACCCTGCACCCGCTGCAGGAGGGCTTCTGGGCGGAGCACGGCCTGCAGTGCGGCTACTGCACGCCGGGCATGATCATGTCGGCGGCGAATCTGCTCAGCGACAACCCGTCGCCGACCGAGCAGCAGATCCGTGAGGGCCTCTCGGGCAACCTGTGCCGTTGCACGGGCTACCAGCACATCGTCAACGCCATCCAGCACGCCGCGGGCAAGAGGTAGCCATGGCCATGATTCCGGTTCTGCCCAAGCTCGTCGGCGAGCGCGTCAAGCGCCGCGAAGACCCGCGTCTGATCCAGGGGCGCGGCACCTATGTGGACGACCTCAAGATCGTCGGCATGCAGCACCTGGCGTTCAAGCGCAGCGACGTGGCGCATGGCCGCATCCGCTCCGTCGACGTCTCGGCCGCTTTGGCGATGGACGGCGTGGAGGCGGTGTTCACCGGCGCCGACCTCGCCGAGATGCTCGGGCCGATGCCGATTGGCACGCCGTTCCCGTCGCCGCCGCATCGCGCCGTGGCCGCCGACGTGGTCCGGTATGCCGGCGAGCCGGTCGCGGTGGTGGTGGCCAGCAATCGCTACACGGCCCGCGACGCCGCCGATGCCATCGTCGTCGACATCGAGCCGTTGCCCGCCGTCGTCGATCTCGAACGGGCGATGACCGGCCAGCCCACGGTGATCCATGCGGACTTCCCCAACAACCTGGCGGTGCCGTTTGTGCCGAGCGGCACCGGCGTCAGCGCCGATGGCACGGTCGACGACACCGCCGTCAACCAGGCCTTCGCCAGCGCCGAGGTCGTGTTGTCGCAGCGCATGGTCAACCAGCGACTGGTGCCAAACGCCATGGAGCCGCGTGGCGTGGTGGCCCACTTCGAGCCCGGCAAGGGCTCGATGACCATCTGGTCGTCGACGCAGAACCCGCACATCCTGCGGACGATGATCGCGGCCATGACCGGCCTGGGCCAGGATCAGGTACGCGCCATCGCCCCCGAGGTGGGCGGCGGCTTCGGCGCCAAGATCAACATCTACGGCGAGGAGTACGTGGCTGCCGTGATCTCCAAGCGCCTGGGCATTCCGGTCAAGTGGGCCGAGGATCGCTCCGAGGCGTTTGTCGCCACCACGCACGGCCGCGACATCCTCGGCTACATCGACATCGCCGCCAACCGCGACGGCAAGGTGCTGGGCCTGAAGATGCGGCTGATCGCCGACATCGGCGCCTACAACATGCTGCTCACCGCGGCTATCCCGACGCTCACGATGCTGATGGCCAACGGCACCTACGACATCCCGGCCATCCGCACCACGCTGACCGAGGTGTTCACCAACAAGACACCGACCGATGCGTATCGCGGGGCCGGCCGTCCCGAGGCCACCTACTTCGTGGAACGCGCCATGGACATGCTGGCGCGCGAGCTGAAGATGGATCCGGCCGAGCTGCGGCGCCGCAACTTCATCCATAAGGACAAGTTCCCGTTCGCCACGCAGATGGGCGCGGTCTACGACTCCGGCGACTACGAGAAGGCCCTCGATGCCGCGCTCGAGACCTGCAACTGGACGGCGCTCGTCGCCGAGCGCGATGCCGCCCGCAAGGAGGGGCGCCTGGTCGGCCTCGGTCTGGCGATGTACGTAGAGGTGTGCGGCCTCGGCCCGTCGTCGTCGCTGCCCACCGGCGGCTGGGAGCACTCCCAGGTCACCATCGAACGCGACGGCCGCATCAGCGCCACCACCGGCGCCTCGCCGCACGGGCAGGGGAACGAGACCACCTTCGCGCAGATGCTGGCCGATCAGTTCAGCATCCCGATCGAACACATCACCATCCTGCACGGCGACACGGGCGTCGTGAAGCAGGGCATCGGCACCTTCGGCAGCCGCTCACAGGCCGTCGGCGGCACCGCGCTGCACCTGGCGGGCGGCAAGGTGAAGGCGAAGATGGCGAAGTTCGCCGCGGCGCTGCTCGAGGCGCACGAGGACGACATCGTGTTCGAGAACGGCCGCGTCGGCGTCAAGGGCGCGCCGGCGTCGTCGAAGGCGTTCGCCGAAGTTGCCGGCTACGCCTACGTGCCGGTGCCGCTGCCACCGGGCCTCGAACCTGGACTGAGCGACGAGGCGTTCTTCGAGCCGGCCAACAACACCTACCCGTTCGGCTGCCACATCTCGATGCTCGAGATCGATCGCGACACCGGGGAGCCGACGCTGCTCAAGCTGGTGGCGGCCGACGACGCCGGCAACCTCATCAATCCCCTGATCGTGGAAGGCCAGATCCACGGCGGGCTGGCCCAGGGTGTCGGCCAGGCGATGATCGAGGAGGCCGTCTACAGCGACGACGGGCAGCTGCTCACCGGCTCGTTCATGGATTACGCGATACCGCGCGCCACCGACTTCCCGCGCTTCGAACTGGTCTCCACGGTGACGCCGACGCCGGTGAATCCGCTCGGCGCCAAGGGCGTGGGTGAGGCCGGCACGCTGGGATCGACGCCGTGCATCGTCAACGCCGCCGTCGACGCGCTCGAGGGCTTCGGCGTGACGCACATCGACATGATGCTGCGGCCCGAGAAGCTGTGGCGGATCATCCACGGCCCTCGGCAGGGCCCTGGCCAGGGAGGTAAAGCGTGATCCCGACGACATTCGACTACGCGCGCGCCACGTCGCTCGACGACGCGGTGGCCCAGATGCACGCAGCCAGCGGCGCCGCCAAGTTCATCGCCGGCGGCCACAGCCTGGTGCCGCTCATGAAGTTGCGCCTGAGCGAACCGCAGCTGCTCATCGACATCAGCCGCATTCCTGAGCTCGCCGGCATCAGCGAACGCGACGGCAAGATCGTGATTGGCGCCGGCACCGTGCACCACGATGTCGCCACCTCGTCGCTGCTGAAAGAGAAGTGCCCGGTCGTGGCCGAGTGCGCCGAGACGATCGGCGATCCGCAGGTGCGCAACCGCGGCACCATCGGCGGCAGTCTGGCGCACGCCGACCCTTCGGCGGACATGCCGGCGGTGATGGCGGCGCTCGACGCCGAGATCCACCTCAAAGGACCCAAGGGCTGGCGCGTCGTGAACGCCGCCGGCTTCTTCCAGAACCTGTTCACCGTGGACCTGGCGCCCGACGAGCTCATCGTCAGCGTGCAGTTCACGCCGGTGAAGTCAGCGGGCTACGCCAAGCTGCATCAGCGCGCCTCGCACTACGCCATCGTCGGTGTGGCCGCGGCCGTCGAAGTTCGCGACGGGACCATCGCCTCGGCGCGGGTCGGGCTCACCGGCGCGACGTCCCACGCCACGCGGCTCACGAACGTGGAGCAGGCCCTGGTGGGGAAGCCGCTTTCGGATGCGACGATCGAGGCGGCCGCCCAGCTGGCGGCCGAC
>Ga0335394_10000352_pt1 | contig 47436 bp, 40 predicted proteins | sample MAT03_FD_205741 | JGI IMG/M metagenome (GOLD analysis project Ga0335394, IMG submission 205741) | Freshwater microbial communities from Lake Fryxell liftoff mats and glacier meltwater in Antarctica - MAT-03 (spades assembly) (version 2) ... | reverse complement strand
GAAACCGACTGCGAACTGCTGAGCGACGATGGAATCCGCGCCAGCTGGCGCTTCAGATTGAGAGCCACGGATAAAGACGACAGCTCGGCGGAGCACATGCGGGCAACCTTCACCCTTCATCGACCCAGCGCCACGATCGAGCGGGTCGAACTCTCCAGTTTCGAGCCCTTCCGACCGGTTTTGGGCGTAAGTATCGCCGAAGCGAAAACGGTGATCGACTACAGCCTCCCGGAAGGCGATCGACCGACGCTCCTTCAGCAGGTCACGATGCGCATCCGCGGGCGCGCCTGGTTGATCAAGTCCATGGACCAGGACCTCATGGTGACATATTCGAACTACACTCCAATCAAGCGCAAATAGGTGGAGCCGCTCGTTCGGATCGGAGCGGCACCCGAGGTGCACCGCCGCGGGAACCCGTTCGCTTACGCGAGCCGACCTTTTGCTCGCCGGGCCCGCCTCCTGCTCTAGGCTTTTTCCTATGAGCATGACTTGGTTGGCAAACGTCGAAAAAACCGTCGCGTGGTCGCATCACACGTGGAGCGACTTTGCCGCGTTGCCGGAAAAAAGTCGCGTGTTGGCAATTCTGCCCATCCACGGTTTCGCAGACCACGGCATGGGACTGCCGCTCGACGCCGAAGAAACGGTCGCGAGCGAAATTCTACGCCGAGCGTCTGTCGACTGCATTCCCGTCGTCGGCCTGCGGGTCCTCCCTCCGCTTCGCTTTGCGCTCTCGCCACTCCCGTCGACGTTCTTTGGGGTCGATCCCGAAACGGCGCACGACCTCATCCGAGAAATCTCGACCGGCGTCCAGGCCGCCGGCTTCAAAAAACTCGTTTTTCTGAGCACGAGTCCGTGGAACGAGGAACTCGTCGATGCCGCGTCCCGCGACGTTCGGGTGGGACTCGGGCTACAAACCTTCGTGGTCAATCTGAGCGGCCTTGGCCTTAACTTTCACCCGACCGGAGAGGGTCGCCCAAAGCTCCAAGCGATCGGCGCCTATCTCCTGAAACGCACGCCGGAGGCGACCGCACGACCCGCCGAAGCGAGCGACGTGACTTTTCGTCCGGGCTTCTGGAAACAACCGCCGTCGGTCGCTTTCGATCCCTCGCTCGAGGGAGAAACCCTTCTCGGCGAAGCGGGTGCCCATCTCGCGCGTCTTCTGCGAGAAATCGACGCAAAGACTCCTTTGGGTTCCCAGCCTATCTTGAATCCGTCTCTCCCGGCGACGACAGAGACTCTCGGCGCTTCCCAGTCCCAAACCCTGTCGCTCCTCTGGCCGCAGCACCGATCGCACTACCTTCCGGCGATGACCCGCACCGAGATCGAAGCGTGGCCAAACAAGGAGACGACACTCGTGATCCTGCCGACGGGGGCGATCGAGCAGCACGGGTATCACCTGCCGGTAGGAGTCGATTCGATTCTTGGACAGGCGTGGTTGAACGCCGCGCTGCCCAAACTCCCGGCGACCGCGCGCATCCTGGTGGCTCCTCCCATCACGTATGGAAAAAGCAACGAACATGTTGGCTTTCCCGGAACCGTTTTCATTTCGGCAAAAACGCTGCGGCGGATTCTTCTCGCCCAAGCGCAACAGTTGCACGCGCTCGGTTTCCGGTCCGTCGGCATTCTCAACACTCACGGCGGAAACAGCGCGGTGCTCGTCTATACGCTGAGAGAAATTCAATCCTCGCTGGGAATGCGGGCCGGAATGATCGGCAGTGGATATACTCCGCCCTTGTCGGCGGTCGAACGGGAGTTCGGCTTCCATGCCGGAGAATGGGAAACGTCGCTGATGATGGCGGCGACGGAAGGGCTCGTTCGTCCCGAACGGGCCGTCTGCGAGTATCCGGCGCGCCCCGACGACCCCGGCGAGCTGCGTCCGGAAAGTGCTCCGGCGATTTTCTCGTGGATCAGCAGCGACATCTCCCGCAGCGGAACGATGGGCGATGCCACCGCCGCGACCGAAGAAAAGGGACGAAGCTGGCTGAACGAGGGTGCGACTGCCCTCGCCCACCGCATCGCGGCGCTCGCCGGCTAGCCTTCCGCGACTTCATCCTGCGGCCGTCCACTTGAAAATGGTCGTGCAGAGCGGAGCGAGGGTTACCCGGATGCTCTGACTCATGCCGTCCGCCTGCACGTCGTCGGTGTGGAGCCCGCCTTCGTTGCCCATCCCGTTGCCGCCGTAGTAATGACTGTTGGTATTGATCATTTCCTTCCAGAAGCCCCGGCGCGGCACACCGATTCGATAATCTTTTCGAATCACCGGCGTGAAATGCCCGACGACGGCGATGAGAGTCTGTTCGAAAGGATCGCTACGAAGGAAAGCGAGCACACTGGCATCGGCGTCATGGCACGCCAACCAGCGGAAGCCCTGCGGGTTGAGATCGTTGTGACTGAGGACCGGTTCGCTGACGTAGAGCTTGTTGAGATCGCGGACTAGGAGCCGAATGCCTTCGTGGTCGAGGTACTGAGTGAGGTGCCAATCGAGCGATCCTGCATAGGCCCACTCCGAACTTTGGCCAAACTCGTCGCCCATGAAGAGCAATTTTTTTCCCGGCCAGCCCCACATATGGCCATACAGCGCACGAAGGTTGGCGGCCTTTTCCGGGATATGCCACGCCGCCATCTTCATCAGCATCGACCCCTTCCCGTGGACGACCTCGTCGTGGGAAAAAACGGAGACGAAATTTTCGACGTACTGGTAAAGCATGCCAAAAGTCAGATCGTTCTGATGCCACTTTCGGTGGATGGAATCCTTGGTGAAAAATTTCAGCGTGTCGTGCATCCATCCCATGTTCCACTTGAAGTCGAATCCGACACCCCCCTCGGTCGTCGGTTTGGAGATTCCTGGGAAAGAAGTGCTCTCCTCTGCGATCGTGCGGACACCCGGATAGTAGCGATGCACCAAGTCATTCGTCGATTTGAGAAAGCCGATCGCATCGAGGTTCTCCCGGCCGCCGTGCTGGTTGGGGATCCACTCCCCTGCCTTGCGCGAATAGTCGAGGTAGAGCATCGACGCGACTGCGTCCACGCGGAGGCCATCCAAATGATACCGATCGAGCCACGAGAGCGCGTTGGCGATGAGAAAGCAGCGAACCTCGTTTCGGCTGTAGTTGAAAATCAACGTCCCCCAGTCCATGTGCGCGCCTTGCCGCGGATCCGCGTGTTCGTAGAGATGCGTGCCGTCGAATTCCGCGAGGGCAAAGCTATCGCGAGGAAAGTGCGCCGGAACCCAGTCCAGGATGATCCCGATGCCGCGTTGATGGAGATAGTCGACGAACCAGGCGAAATCGTCGGGGGTGCCGAAACGCCGCGTGGGTGCGAAAAAACCGGTGACCTGGTAACCCCACGACCCATCGAACGGATGCTCCGCCAATGGCATTACCTCGATGTGGGTGAACCCCATTTCGGTCACGTAATCGGCCAGTTGCGGAGCGAGTTCGCGATAACTCAGCGGCCGATTGCCATCCTTCGGATCGCGTTTCCACGACCCAAGATGAACCTCGTAAATCGACATGGGCCGATCCAGCTGGGAGGCCTCACGCTCCCGCCGCTCGATCCATGCAGCGTCTTTCCAAACGTGCGAGCGCGTCTCGTGTACGATCGCGGCGTTGCCCGGAGGCGCTTCGAAATAGGTGCCGAACGGATCCGTCTTGATACGAATGTGCCCGCGCACGTCCCAGAGCTCGAATTTGTAAAGCTCGCCCGCGCCGAGACCTGGGATAAAGAGTTCCCACACCCCGGACGCGCCCAGCATGCGCATCGGATGATAGTGTCCATCCCAGCCGTTGAAATTCCCCACCACCGAGACCCGCTGCGCATTTGGCGCCCAGACGGCGAACGAAACGCCGGACACCCCGTTGACCGTGCGCAGATGCGCGCCTAGTTTTTCGTAAAGGCGGTGTTCGTTTCCCTCGTTGAAAAGATAGAGATCCTGTTCGCCGAGAGTCGGGAGAAAGGAATACGGGTCGAAGAATTGACGAAACTCGCCGTTGGGACGCGTCACCCGAAGTTGATAACGAAAAACCGTTTTTCGTTTCGGGATAAAAACCTCGTAGAAGCCCGCCTCCGCCAGTCGCGTCATCGCCCAGGTTTCTCCGCTTGCAGGGTCCACCACCGCGCAGGCCGACGCTCCGCTGACAAAGGCGCGAACCACCACGCCGTGCACACGCCCCACCTTCCAAGGATGCATTCCTAAACTGTCGTGGGGGTGACTGGCAGTGGCGTTGAGAAAACGTTCGAGCAGGTCTTGGGGGATGATCACGAGTTATTTAGGGGTTTTGCAGCCCCAGCTAATCGTTTCGGCAGGCCGACGTCTAGCGAGGAGTCAGGAAAGAAGACTCCCGAGCGGACAGCGTTCGACGGCTGCGGTTGCAGGCAACCGTTCGCGCTCGAGCGAAAGGCGACTCGGACGGTCGGTGTCCCGGGATTCCGTGCGGCCTTACCCGGTGTTTTTCAAGCCTCCGGAAATGCCGTTGATGGTCAACTCCACCACCGAACGCACCGCCTCCTCCCGATCTTTCGCAAGATCGCCCCGGCGTAAACGGCGCAGCATCTCGATCTGCAGATAATTGAGCGGATCGATGTAGGGATTACGAAGTTCGATCGACCGGAGCAGGACCGGCTCTGACGCCAGCAGCCGCTTTTGACCGGTCACCGCAAGAATGGCCGCTTCCGTGCGCTGAAACTCGGCCAGGAGGATGGCGAAAATCCGCTCGCGGATTTTCGTATCGGTGACGAGGTCGGCATAAAGACGCGCAATGCTCATATCCGCCTTCCGCATGGTCAGCTGGGCATTGTCGATCAGCGACTGGAAGAACGGCCATTCCGCGTGCATGGTCCGCAGCAGCTTTTGCGCGGGCTTGCCTTGCGCAAGCATGGCTTCCAAAGCCGATCCCAGCCCGTACCAACCTGGAAAATTGAACCGGCTCTGCATCCAGGAGAAAACCCAGGGAATGGCCCGGAGGTCTTCGACGGTCTGCGCCGCCCGGCGGTAGGTGGGCCGCGACCCTAGTTTCAGGTTGCCGATTTCGTCGATCGGTGTCGCCTCCTTCCAGAAAGCGATGAAGTCCGGGTTCTTGTGGACCAGGTCTTCATAGGCCGAAAACCCAGCCTTGGACATCGTATCCATCGCCTCACTCCACTCGGGCGGGAGCGACACCGGAGTCTGCGCCGATTGGATCGCGAGAAGGACGCCGTACGCCATTTGCTCCAGGATCCGGTGAGCCAGGTCGGGATCGTGGTAACGGGTCGAGAGCACTTCGCCCTGCTCCGTCACCCGAATCCCGCCGTGGCGCAAGCCCGCGGGTTGCGCGAGAATCGCCTTTGCAGCAGGTCCGCCGCCTCGCGCGATGCTGCCTCCCCGCCCGTGAAACAGAGTGAAACGCACGTCATGCTTTTGGCAGACCGCCGCGATCGTCGCCTGCGCCCGATACAACGCCCAGGTCGCCGTCAAATAGCCGCAATCTTTGTTCGAGTCGGAATAACCCAGCATCACGTGCTGATGCCGGGAAGCGCCCTCCATGTGCGAGGCATAGGCAGGGTGCACAAAGAGCTCGTTCAGCACCTGCGGAGCCCGCTGAAGATCGTCGAGCGTTTCGAAGAGAGGCGCGATCGGTAGGATGACCTCGGTTAATCGCATCAATAGCGCCACCTCGAGGAGGTCCGAAACGTCGTCGGTCATGCTGATGATGTAGATCCCCAGCGCTTCCGCCCCGATCGTTCGCTGGGCCGTTGCGACGAGTCGCAAGGGATCGATCACCGTGCGCGTCGCCGCCGAAAAGCCGGCGATCGCCGCGGGTGCCAGCGGTTTGGCAGCCGCGAGTTCGCCGGCCAGGAGCGTCCGTTTGGCTTCTTCGGACAGCTTGGGATAATCCGGTCGTCCGAGCAGGTCGGCCACGGCCGCTTCGTGCAGGCTGGAGTGCTGGCGCAGATCGAGCCGTGCCGTGTGCAGTCCGAAAACGTCGAGGCGATGGAGCGCATCCTTGAGTTCCCCGCCCGCCAGGAGTTGCCCGCGTCCCGCTTCCAAACTTTCGCCGATCTTCGTCAATACTCCCTTTACCGACTCGACCCGCAGGCTGGCCTCCTGCGAAGGAGCATCGGCACGAAGCGGGGTAACCTCCTGAACTTCGCCCACCGCTTGGGTCAGACGCTCCCGCAACCCCGCGAGCACCAGACGGTAGAGTTCGTGCGGATAACGATGGGAAATCCGCTCGATGTGCGGGGAGAGATGGCGGTCCTCGCGAATGACGCGGCGCAACGCGGGCGAGATGACATCGCGGCGATCGCTGACCGTGAGCGAGCGGGACAGATCGCGAGCGGAGGCCCGCAGCTTCTCGATCGCGAGTCGACGGTGCAGCGAAAGAACTTCGCCCGTGACCGCGGCGGTCACATTGGGATTGCCGTCGCGGTCGCCGCCGATCCATGAACCGAAGGTGAGCCATTTCCTCGGCGCCTTCACCATCGGATAATGCTCGGCAAGCGCGCGCTCGAAGTCCCGTTGCAACTGCGGCAGCACGGCGAAGAGCGTGGTGTCGTGATACCACAAACCGGTGCGAGCTTCGTCGGTGACCTCCGGACGGGCCACGCGACTGCGATCCGTCAGCCAGAGTGAAGCGATTTCCCGGTCCACCAACGCAGGATCGGCCGCCGCCAACTCCGTGGCGCTTTCCGGGGAGGACCGTGCGCGCAGGACTGCTCTCAATCGCTGCAGTTTGGTCAGCAGGGTTCTGCGTTTCGACTCCGTAGGATGGGCGGTGAAGACCAGTTCGATCGACACGCGGTCGACGAGCGTTTGCATTTCGTCGCCACTCACGCCCTGCTGCTTGAGTGCGACAACGGCCGCTTCGATCGACTCACGGATGGGGCGGCGATCCTTCGACCGAGGCTTCGCTGTCAACCGCGCGAGCCGACGTTGCCGCAAAAGTCGGATGCGAAAATTCTCCTCGGCGAGATTCACGAGTTCGAAATAGAGAGTAAACGCCATCGCCTGATTGAACGCCTCGGTCGGTGTGAGTCGGGAAACGGCCTTGGCTAACTCGGTCCCGGCCCCAAGGTTGCCTTGGCGGGCAGCCTTCGCCTGGGTCCGAAGCAGCTCGACCGTCTCGAACGCAGCCGGTCCCTCGACTTGCGCGATGACCCGCCCAAGAGCGGCTCCGAGATTCCGAATCTCCGCCCGGAGCAGGGCCATATCTTTAAGGGCGATGGATGAACGGAGGGTCGTGGCCATGAATGACGTTTGATGCGCGTAAGTTGCGAAGAGTCGAAGGACGGTGACGCGATCCGAAGAGCGAAAAGCGGGCCAAACCGCAAAGCGAACTCCTTTTGCCGCAGGGGTGCATCCGATACGGAGTCTTGCCTGCCGATGGGGGCTAAGGTTCGCTTGGCTGTGCGTTTCAGTTCACTTTGCCTGTTTGTCGCTCTCGTCGCCTTCGGATGCTGCCGCCTTTCTGCGGCCGGACCGTCACTCGACTCCTTTACCGCAGATAGGACGAGCTTCGACTTCGACACCAAGGAAACGGCCGCGATCGGCAACGCCCGCCTCGCCTTCCGCGATGTGACGCTCACTGCCAACGAAATCCGCTACAATGCCTCCACCGGAATCGCCCTCGCCCGCGGGAATGTCATCCTGCAGCAGGGCGCGCAGCGTTTGGTGGCCAGCGAAATGACGTACCGGTTGTCCGATCGTTCGTTCGACATGAAGGAGATGCGGGCCGGCGTGGATCCGATCTATGTCTCCGGTCGCAATGTGAGGGGAACCCGGGAAGAGATTATTGTGGAGGAGGCGCTCGCGACGTTTCGCGAGCCCGGACCTTGGACCCCGACCATCACCGCGAGACGCCTCGTATTGCGCGTGGGGGAAACCATTGAAGTCGATCGCGGGCGCGTCGGCGTAGGCTATTTTCAACCATTTCCCCTGCCCGGCTTTCCCATCCCCATCGATCAGGCATTTCTGCGCTACCTCACGATCGGAGCGGGCTATCGAGGTTCGTTGGGAGCGTTTTTCGAGCTCGGCGTCCACGTGCCTGTCGCCCGCGGCATCGAGGCGGGCATCGATACCGGATTGTACACCAACCGGGGCCTGCTCGCCGGTCCGTCCGGACGCTACACGCGCGCGTCGGGAGACAGAAGCGTCGACGGGGTTTTTCGCGGCGGCTTTATTCACGACAGCGGGGACAAACTGCGCGACATTCTCGGCGAGCGGATCGCCGAAGACCGAGGATTTCTCACCTGGGAACACCGCCAGCGCTTTAACGAGAACCTTTCGGTGAGAGCCGAAGTCAATGTCTGGAGCGACTCGGACATTCTCCGCGACTTCCGCCCGAAGGACTTCTATCCCGTCCAACAGCCGGACAACTTCTTCGAAGCCAACTACGCGAACGACGCGGTGGTCGTCGGGGCATTCGTGCGTCCCAACCTCAATCGCTACTTCCGGATCCAGGAACGACTGCCCGAAATCCGCGCCACCCTCCTCCCTCAAACCGTCGGCAATTCGGAGCTCCGGCTCTATCAACGCGGTCATCTGAGTCTTGCGAGGCTCAACGAAGACGCCCCGCTCGCCGGCCCGACCTTGAAGAGCGACCGGATCGACGCCTACTACGCCCTGACCCGCCCCTACACGCCGCGCGAATGGCTGACGATCAAGCCGGTCGCAGGCGTGGAACTCACGCACTACGCCCGGACTCTTGACGGTTCGGACCGCGGGGACTACACCCGCACACTGGGCGAAGTCGGACTCGATGCCGAAGTGCGGGCGAGCGGTGCCTACGCCTACCAAAACATGGCTTGGAGAATCGACGGATTGCGCCATCTCGTGACGCCACGCCTCAGTTATCGATACATTCCCGAGGGCGACCGAGGTCGCGCCTATATCCCGGAAATCGATCGACGCGCATTTTCGACTTATCTTCAGCCGCTGGGCCTGGGAGATCTGCGCAACGTCGACGAACTCGGCCCCACCAACACGCTGCGGCTCGCGGTCGACAATACGCTGCAAACGCGCGACGCCGTCTACGGATCGCGCGACCTCGTTCGATTGAATCTCGCGGCGGACGTGCGCTTCGACCGCGAGGGAGAGCCGCGCACTCTCTCCGATCTGCACACCGAGCTCGTGCTCTCGCCGGCACGATGGCTCAATTTCGATCTATACCAGCGTTACTCGACCTATGGAGGAAAACTCGAGGAGCTCAACACCGGCTTGACCGTCGCCAACGCGGAATGGTGGTCATTCCGTCTGGGAACCCACTACCTCGCCAGCGACATCGAAGAATACGTAGGCGAAACCCGGATTCGGCTGAATGAAGTCTTCGAAGGATTCGGGCGGCTTCACTACGACTCCCGCCGAGCCCGCTTCGTCCAGCAGACCTACGGCATCCGACACACCTTGGACAATCTCTGGGTGGTCCAATACGGCTTCAACTTTTACGAGGGTCGAAGGCGCGAAAGCGCTTTCGGCTTTGTCGTCGAGTTGGAAACCCTCCGTTTCTAACCTCCCATGGCCGCCGACGGCGCTTCCATTGCGCGCAACCAAGCGCACACCTTTCTCGCTCTCTGGGCGACCCTTGTGCCATACCTGCAGACGGACCGTATGCTGCCGGCGCGTCTGGACCGCCAGCTCCGCCTGCACCGCCAATTCGGCTCGCGCGACCGGCGCTTGTATCGGGAACTGGCTTACACCGCTTTTCGCTACCTACCCTGGGTGGAGGACGGATTGAAGGAAAAGTCCGACGATGCCGTACGGGCGCTGGTCTGGTTATCCCACGACCTGGCCGCCACCCGTCTCGTAAAAAGCGTTTGGTGCGAAGGGTGGCCGCTCCCGGCCCCCGCCATCGCGGAAAAGCAGCGTCGTCTCCAGACGCAGGCTTCGTCTCTGCCCGTCTCGCGACCGTTGCTCCCGGAGTGGTTTCGCGGAGAATGTCCCGAAGCGTTTCATCCGCCGCTGGGCGATATCCTGCAGACACGAAGTCCGCTTTGGATCCGCGTGCAGACGGATGACGTGGACGGGCTGGCGGCCGAGTTTCGCGCCCAGGGATGGACTTGGCGCCAATCCGTCGTGCAGGCCGACGCCTGGCGAATCGACGGAGAAAAAGACGTCACCGACAGCGAGGCGTTTCGGAAAGGCGCCTTCGAAGTGCAGGACCTCGGATCTCAACTCGTTTTGGAATCGATCGACGTGCCCGTCGGTTCCCGGTGGCTCGATGCCTGCGCGGGGGCGGGTGGAAAGACGCTGCAACTCGCCCGACGCGTCGGCAGCGAAGGCCACGTGACCGCCGACGATCTCCGGCCGGCGCCGCTGGAGGAGCTTCGCCGCCGCGCAGAACGTGGCGGTTTGCGCAATGTGTCCGTCGGCGACGACGGCCGCGAACTCTTCGACGGTGTTCTCATCGACGCGCCGTGCAGCGGCACGGGCACGTGGCGCCGTTCTCCCCACTTGAAAACGAGCACGAACCACGAAGGAGTGGTGCGGAGCGCGGTCGCTCAAACGGATCTGCTCGAGACGTACGCGCCTCGTCTGCACCTCGGAGGTCGCCTCGTTTACGCCACCTGTTCGCTCTGCCGAACCGAGAATGAGGACGTCGTTAACGGGTTCCTCGAAAGCCATTCGGACTATCGGGCCGAACGACCGATCCACGAATTCGGCTATCGCCGCGCGCGCGACGAAACGGGCTTGACGATCGATCCGGCGGTCCACGACAGCGATGGTTTTTATGTAGCTTGTTTGCAGCGTGTCTCCTGATCTCCCTCGGTCCACCGGCTCCTGGTTCGCCCGCAAACCCGCGCGTTTTTCATTGCGGCGCAAGAGAGCCCACCAAGCATTCCTCGATCCGTGGTTGCCGACGCCGATTACCGCATAAAACTCCCTGCCTTCGAGGGGCCGCTCGACCTGCTGTTGTTTCTGATCCGGAAGAACGAGCTGGATATCTACGATATCCCGATCGAAGCGGTCACGCGCCAATATATCGATGTCCTGCATTCGATGCAGCGACTCGACCTCGAGATTGCGGGCGATTTTTTCGTGATGGCCGCCACGCTCATGGAAATCAAAAGCCGCATGCTGCTGCCGAAGGGCCTGGCGGCCGTGAGTCCGGACGACGATGACGATGCGATGGATCCCCGGTGGCAGCTCGTCCACCAGCTGCTTCAGTACAAGAAGTTCAAGGAGGCTGCAGGTGCGCTGAATACGCTTGCGCAATTCGAGCAGGACAAACTTTCCCGCCGAGTGAGCGAGGACGTGACACGCGAAGAAGACCGCCCCCTCAAGGCCGTGGACCGGATCGAACTGTGGAATGCCCTCAATCTCGTGCTCCGCCGATTAGCGGAAAAACTGGTTGTCGGCGAGATCAAGGACGAACAGGTGACGGTCGCCGATCAGATGGAGTCCCTTCTGACCCGCCTAAAGACGGAGAAAACGTTTATCTTCTCCGCGCTCTTTCCGGAGAAAGTGACGCTTCGGATGTTGGTCGCCACCTTCTTCGCTGTGCTGGAACTCACCCGCCTCCGCAAACTGCGCCTCCGCCAAGACGAGTCATACACCGATATCCATTGCATCGCGGTCGAGGATGAAACCGACCTGAGCCCGCTGGCTTCGGGGGGCACGGATCCAGACTCCGAAAAGCCACTTGAAACCCCAGCCGAACCGAGCACATTGTCCCCGTGAGCAAAAAGCCTTCAAACTCCACGGGTGCGTCCAAAGTCACCAAGGGCAAAGCGAGCCTGCTTGGAATCGGTTTGGACGGTGACGGCCACAAGCGCCTGACCTCAGGCGAGCAATTCGCAATCTTAGGTGGCTCCCAGGAAACGCACGAGCGCATGACCGAAACCGTAGTAAAGACCTTCGAAGAACTGAAGCGCCGCGACCGCAATCTCGATTCCGTTGATCCAAAGGAACTTGAGGAAATCATCCTCAAGTCGTCGCCCGCCTGAGAAAGGGGACCGGAACGCGTCTCGAACCCCACCCGCTTTGACATTTCGCCCTTGGCGTCTAAACTGCTTCAAAACTCAAAAATCATGTCTGCCAATACAACCGAGCTGAATAGCAGCAACTTTAAGACCTCCATCGATTCCTCTACCCCCGTTCTCGTGGATTTTTGGGCACCGTGGTGCGGGCCATGCAAGGCGATCGCGCCGATTCTGGACGAGCTTGCCGTTGAACTCAAAGACAAGGTCACCATCGGCAAGGTCAACGTGGACGATAATGACACGATTGCCGGCCAATACAACGTACGCGCCATCCCCACTCTCCTTCTTTTCAAGAGCGGCAAACTGGTCGAGACGTTCGTCGGGATGAAATCCAAGGCGTTCCTCAAGGAGCAGTTGCTCGCGAAAATCTAAGGTTCGGCGCGGTTCTACATCCCCCTTTGAGGGTCTTAGGGAGAGGCACATTCGCCTCTCCTTTTTTATGCCCAGATCAAAGCGAGACTGAAGACGAGGGCGTACGTCGCAAGATAGCGGCCTGTCTCTCCCAGTAAGGCAATCAAAGCGGGTGAGGTGGTGGCCTCACGCAGGCGTTTCGCCTGAAGCCAAGCCCACGGAGCCAGGCCTAAAGGCAGCAAAAGCACCCCGCCGTTGTCCACCGCCGTGGCCGCCAAAATAACCGGGATCGCGAACGCAACGAAGTGAGCGACGACAAATTGGACTCGCGCGAAGGTGCGTCCGAAACGCACCACCGTGGTCCGCTTGCCCGCCTTCCTGTCGGTCTCGACGTCGCGATAATTGTTTACGACGAGGATATTCGCGGCCAGACCGCCGACGGCGATCGCCGCCAGCCAAACGTTGGCGGGAGGCCATCCCGCTTGGACGAAATAGGTGGTGCCTACGGCGACCAATCCAAAGAAGAGAAAAACGAATACGTCGCCCAGTCCGTTGTAGCCGAGAGGAAACGGCCCGCCGGTGTAGGCGATTCCGCAAAGAATGCTAGCGATCCCGACCGCCAGCAGAGGCCAGCCGCCGCGGGGCAGAAGCGTCAGCCCCACCAGAAAAGCGATCGCGAACACAACCGCGGTCGCCCTCCGCATTGTCGCAGGAGCGACCAAGCCGCTCGCCACCGCACGTCGCGGCCCGACGCGTTCGGCGGTGTCGGCGCCCTTGACGAAATCGTAGTAGTCGTTCGCGAAATTCGTCCCGATCTGAATCAGCACCGCGAAGCCCAGGCAACTGGCGGCCGCAGGCAGATGGAACGCCTCGACCCGTTGCGCAAGCGCCGAACCGACGAGTACGGGGGCAACGGCCGCAGGCAGGGTGCGTGGACGCGTCGCCGAGACCCAGAGTGCGAAGCGTGACGCGGAGACCATGGGTTCGCCAGTGAAGCGTGTCCGGCGGTCCGAACGCGCTTCGCCCGCAACCTCAGAGCGTCTTGCAGAAGTTAGCCAGGCGCGCCACGCCCTTGGCGATAATCGCATCGCTCGTGGCGTAACTGAGCCGCAGATACCCTGGGGCGCCAAACGCGCTTCCGGGAACGGCCGCCACCTTTTCTTTCTCGAGGAGTCGGGCGCAAAATTCCTGGTCGCTCAGGCCGAACGAGGAAACGTTCGGAAAAAGATAGAACGCACCCTGGGCCAGCAAACAAGAGATCCCTGGGATCTCGTTCAAAGCCCGATGCAGCGCCTTCCGGCGACGGTCGAACGCGGAAAGCATTTCGGCGAGGGCGGCGGCGGTTTTTTCCTTTTCCTCCAAGGCGGCCAGAGCGCCGTATTGCGCGAAGGTGGTGACGTTGGAGGTCATCTGACTCTGCAGCTCGGAGATTGCCTTCGCGATCGGAGCCGGTGCCACCGTCGTGCCGATCCGCCAGCCGGTCATCGAGTAGGTCTTCGAGAAACCGGCGACGGTGATCGTCCGTGCCTCCGCCTCCTTGCCGAGCGAGGCCAGGCAGGTCGGCGTGGCGCCGTCGTACACGAGATGCTCATACATCTCGTCGGAGAGGATGTAGAGGTTGTGCTTGACGGCGATCTCCACCAAGGCCGCGAGCTCCGCACGTGTGTAGACCGCACCCGTCGGATTCGACGGGGAATTGAGAATCAAAAGCTTGGTGCGCGGGGTGATTGCGGACTCGAGCTGGGAAGGGGTGAGTTTAAAGCCGGCCCGGTCATCCGCCAAAACCAGCTTAGGGGTCGCCCCGGCCAGCTTGACCATCTCGGGATAACTCACCCAGAACGGAGCAGGCACGATGACCTCGTCGCCCGGGGAACACGTCGCCACCACCCCGAGGTAACAAGAAAATTTTCCGCCCGGCGAAACGATCACCTGGGACGGCGCGACCTTCAACCCGTACTCGGCGCCATATTTCGCGGCGATCGCCTGACGCAATGGTTCGATCCCGGACGTCGCTCCGTATTTCGTCTTTCCGGAATTGAGCGCGGCGATACAAGCATCCTTGATATGCTGCGGGGTGTCGAAGTCGGGCTCGCCGGCGGCGAAACCACAAACGTCTTCACCGGCTGCTTGCAGGGCCTTCGCCTTGGCGTCGACCGCCAGAGTGGGCGACGGCGAGATATTTTGGGCCCAAGTGGAGAGTGGCGCAGGTAATTGGCTCATGGACAATCGTGGCACATCTGAGCCGCGCGTGCCTCCAAAGGCAAGGCCGCGCTTCGTGAAGCGCGGCCTTGTTCGACGGCGAGAGGTACCGTGACGGACACGGCGACCGTCGCCCGACTTAACCCTTCTTCGCGCGCGCCTTGGCGTCGGGCAAGGTCTCGATCGCAGCGCGGAGAATTTCCCCGGCGCTCGTGCGCTTGATCCGAGCCTGCCGTTGTAATGTCTTTTTAAGCACGTCGGGCAGACGCACCGAAATCTGGCGATGCTCGGGACGATCGACCTGGAATTGACCATAGTCGAATTGTTCGAGGGCAACACGGATGACCTCACTTACCGACCGGAGTCCGCGCTTGGCCCGGGTGGTTTCGATTTTTTCAATAAGCGTGAGCGGGAGCTCAAACGTAACGGGATTCGCGACGGGTGATTTCTTTTTGGCCATGGCTGGACGTGTCAGTGAAGGGGAATAACCGGATGTGCTTGCCTGCGCGACGCGCCCGCGGCAACGCAAATCTTTAAGCGCATAGGGGATTGACTCTCCCAATCGTTGACGAATGTTCGCGGTAGACCCGCGCCGGAGCGCCTTTTCACACCCTTTATGGCAACCGTGTCCCTCGAGAATCTGGTCAAAATCTACCCTGAAAAGGGCGGACCGGGAATCAAAGTGGTGCACGGAATCAGCCTAGAAATTCGGGACCGGGAATTCATGGTTTTGGTAGGACCCTCGGGCTGCGGAAAATCCACGACACTTCGGATGATCGCCGGCTTGGAGGAGATCTCGGAGGGGCGTATTTCGATCGACGGCCGGACGGTAAACGATGTCCTGCCGAAGGATCGGGATATCGCGATGGTGTTCCAAAACTACGCGCTGTATCCACACATGTCGGTTTACGACAACATGGCTTTCGGCCTGAAATTAAGAAAATTCCCCAAAGCGGAAATCGATGCCCGGGTGCGGGAAGCGGCAGCTATTCTCGGATTGGAAAAGTATCTCGATCGAAAGCCCAAAGCGCTCTCGGGCGGGCAACGCCAACGAGTGGCGGTCGGACGCGCGATCGTGCGCAAACCCCGGGTTTTTCTCTTCGACGAACCTCTCTCCAATCTGGATGCCAAAATGCGTGTATCCACACGCACTGACATTTCCAAGCTGCACGCCCGCTTGGGGGCGACGATGATTTACGTGACCCACGATCAGATCGAAGCCATGACGATGGGAGACCGGATCTGCGTCATGAAGGACGGATTTATTCAGCAGGTCGCCCCACCCCTCGAACTCTATAACCGTCCCGACAACATGTTTGTCGCCGGCTTCATCGGCAGCCCTCCGATGAACTTCTTTAAAGGCACGCTCGTTCGGAGCGGACAGCGGCTCGTTTTCGTCGAAACGAACACCGACGGTACCGGCATCTCGGTGGCGCTCAACGAGGAACTCGCCCAGCGCGGGGCCAATCACGTGGAGAAACCGGTGGTGTTCGGTATCCGTCCGGAGGACGTTCAGGATACGCAGACCGTTGCCGAGCCCGATCCGCTCCGAACGGCCGAGGTCAAGGTCGAGGTCGCCGAGCCGATGGGCGCTGAAACCCTGCTCTACCTTACCACAGGTGCCACCTCGTTCGTCGCTCGCGTCCGCCCCACCGACAGCTTCGATGTCGATCGAAAGATCGATGTCACCTTCAACCTCGAAAAGGCCCACCTCTTCGACGCGCAGTCGGAAGCGGTCCTGCGGTAGTCGCGTGGCTTTCTCGACGCCCTACGGCGTCACTCGAGTCAATCCGTCGCGCGGTGGTTGCATCGCGTCGCCAAGCCGACCGGGCTCGAAAAGCGCGGCCGGGAACTCTTGATCCATGGCTGCGGCGGTGACACCGAACCGGGTCTTATTGCGCGAAACGTCGTCCCGCAAGTCGATACTTTTGACGATCCAGCGCTCGCCGATCTTTTTGAGATCCAGCACCGACATCGCCTTGAGGGTCTTCCCGTCCTCGCCGATCCTTTCGGCTTGCACCAGCGCATTGTATTGCGTGTCGAGAAACACACGAACCCCCGTGAGCGACGGTTGGCGCACGACGTAGTCCGCCGGCGGATAAAACAGAAAAGCGTTGGCGGGCCGGCCACGCACCTTCCGCACGCCCTCGAAAACGAAGTCGCTCCACCAGAGAAAGGGCATCTGCAGGTCAAACGCCGTTAAGTCGGTATCGCCCAACCGTTCGAAGAGCGCCTCGATTCCCAAAACGGAGATTTCCGCGGGATTCGAAATTCGCCACTGCCAGACGGACGGTTTTATCCCGCCTTGGATAAGCAAACGCGTTTCCGTCGGTTGCTTCCGATCCGTAGAGCCCGCTGCCATGAGTTCGATTCGGCTCATCGATCCGGTGTCGAACAAATCGCTCCAAAGCCGACCGATCGTCACCCGCTCCTCGCCTCTCCTCGGCATCACCCGGAGCTGGAACTCCAGATAGCCCTGGAACCCTTTCTGCCGAAACTCGGCCAGGAAAGCACGGCCTTCGTCCTGATTCGGTCGTCCGAATTGCACGTAGTCGGGAGGCGGCCGATACCGTTTCTGCTGAGAGAAACCGGTCAACAGCCCACCCAGGGTACAAAAGAAGAGGCAGGCGACTCGCATCGCCTGCTCAAAGCTCTTCGTCCTCGGGGACGTCATCTCGAGGATCCCGATCAGGGATTCGACTTCGGCTTAGCCGCTTCCGGCGCAGTCGTCGTAGGCGTCACCACTGGAACCGTAATCGTGGGCAGACTACCGCCGGCGGCAATGGCATGTTTTCGTTGGTAGATATGACCCAGATAAAGTGCGAAACAGAGGACGAAGAAAGCGATCGCTGCATTGATCGTCGCTTTGGAGAGCACATTGCCCGTTTCCGCGCCAAACGCCGCTTCGGTCGCGCCACCTCCCAGAGCGGCACCGACGCCTCCGTCCTTGGCCTTTTGCGCGAGCACAACCAGCACCAAAAACAGTGAGATAAGGATCAGGACGAACGTGAAAATACCGATGAGGATGCCCATTTGAAACGATCAGCAAAACGCAGCGCGCTTCCCGTTGTCAATGCCTGCGTCGTCGAGCGACCCAAGCCCCACGAAAGCCGGAGAAACGCCTTTTAAGCCCGCTCTAGATCGAAAAGTCGTTTGCCTTCAACTGATTATCGGGTGAAGCGGCCGCAACGTCGGACGCCTTTTCGCTCTTTCGGTCGTAAAAAAGGCGGACATCGGCCTTCGTAGTCTTGCCGCCAACGGAATCCTGCTGGAGCAAAAGGGAGGCACGCAACAGCGCTCTTTTCGTGCTCATTGTCAGATTCGCTTCCGCCGGAAAAACGTTTTCGATTCCAATTCTTGCCAACGCACCCGAGTTTCGAAGGACTTTAGCAACCTCCTCGTTGATGCCGCTCACCAAGAGATAGCGCTTGGTCGATTGCAGGTATTCGTGCAACTGTAGCAGGGACATGACCGAGGTCGCATCGAGGTGACGGGCGTTTTTCATCCGAAGAATCACCACGCGGATCTGATCGTCGTCGGCGAGATACCGAACCTGCTCTTGGAAAAGATCGGCGGCGCCGAAGAAAAGTTCACCCTCTACATGGACGATCGAAATGGCCGCATTTCGACGCTGTTTTCGATCGTCCAATTCCGCCAGCTGACCTTGCTCGTTGAATCCATACTCGACCAAGGAGGGTGCGCTGGCTTTGCGAAGAAAGAGACCGAGCGAAACGCCAATCCCGACGTAAACCGCAGTATCGAGCTGAAGAAAGAGGGCCGCCACCAGCGTAACCCAAAAAACCACGGCGTCCGAACGGGTGGCGCGACGCGTGATTTTGATATGCTCGAAATTGACGAGCCGTATCGCCACAAGGATAAGGTAGGAGGCGATCGCCGCGATCGGGATAAAGTTTACGGCGGGAGAAAAAACCACCAGAATGACCAGAATCGCGACGCTCGACAGCACCGAGGCGACCTGTGTTCGCCCACCGGACTCAAAGTTGACCGCGCTACGGATAAAGGAAGAAGAGCCGGGCATCGCCGCCGACGCGGTCGCCGCAAGATTGGCAATGCCCACGGCCACCAATTCTTGGTTCGCATTCACTTTCTGCCCGGAACGTGCCGCCAGCGACTTCGTGATCGAGATCGTTTCGAGCATTCCCAAGATCGCTGCAGCCAAGGCCACGCTCGCGAGTTGCGGGATCAAGGCAAACTCCTCCTCGCTGGCCGGGAAGCTCGTGAACATGAAGAGCGATCCCGAGATCTCCCCTGAGTCCCGGACCAGCGGGACCTTAAAGGCGCTCAGGTTGTAGAAATACGCGACAAACCCGAACAAGGCGAGGACCAGTAATCCTTCAGGCCAGCGCGGCCGCATTCGTCGAAGCATGATCATCACGAGCAAACTGGAGATGCCCACCCCAGCGGTCATTGGATTGAGGTCAAACGCGATCAGGCTTTGAACCACATGTCGCACGGTCCCGGGCAAACTGACGTCGTTCGCTCGCCCCAAGCCCAAGAGATTGCCGATCTGTCCAGCGGCGATCAGCACTCCGACCGCCGTACCGTATGCGACGATTACGGTCCGGGAGATAAAATGGGTGAGGTTTCCCATCTTCAACCAGCCTGATGCCAGCTGGAAGACCCCCATCATAAGCCCGATGACCATCACCTTCTGAAGCGGGGTAAGCGGCACGTGCGAAACGGTCAGCAGCGCTCCGGCAACGATGATCGAAATTGTATTGGTCGGCCCAAAAACCAAATGGCGCGACGTCGTAAAAAGCGCCGCGACAACCGCCCCGACGATGGCGGTGGCCAAAACCGCGCGGGCGGGAATTCCCACTACCAGGGAAAAACCGATCGCCTGCGGGATTGTCACAATCGCGACCATGAGCGCTGCAAAGGCATCCGCCTTGAACGCACTCATCGAGTAGCGCTTGAGTTCGCGCCAAATGGGGGGGACCGGATCGTACCGGAGATACCCGGCCACATCGGAGAGGCCCCCCACCGCATCGTGAAAGACCCGTCCCGCGGCTCCCTCGGCGCGTTTGGTGGAAAACGCTTCCCTCACTTTGCGTAACATTGCACTTAATGAATCGGGCATCCGACACCGGCCAAGCTTAATCCCCCTAAAAAAAGGGGAATTACATTTCGCATCGCTGAGGAGGAGCAGGCCTATTCCTGCATATCGTTACGCTCGCTCACGCTTCGATTCCGAGTTTTTCGAGGATTCGATGGAGGTCGTCATTACCGGCATATGAGATAACGATGGTTCCCCGCTTGGGCGTATGCTTCAAGGAGACCCGGGCTCCGAAACGTGTCACGAGCTTCTTTTCGATGCTCGCGATCGCCTCCGCCTCGACCGCCGGCAACGCGCGACCCCTCGACGACGCACTTGTCTGCGTCGCGGTGGTCGCTTTCTTCGCCTGAACCAATTGCTCGGTGGAGCGGACGCTCAGGCCCTCTTCGATCACCCGGCGAGCCATCACTGCGCGTTGCGCGCCATCCTCCACGCCCAACAAGACCTTGGCGTGTCCCACGGAAAGCAACGCCTTGGCCAGGTAACCCTGCAATTCGCCGTCGAGCGAAAGCAGCCGGAGCGCATTCGCCACCGTTGCACGCCCCTTGCCGACCCGTTCGGAAGCGGCTTCCTGGGTGAGATCGAAATCGCGGATCAAACTCGCGTAGCCATACGCCTCTTCGATCGGGTTAAGGCCCTCGCGCTGGAGGTTCTCGATCAGTCCCAATGCAGCCGACGACGCGTTGCTCGCTTCGACCAAACGTGCGGGGATCGTCTTGATTTTGAGCAACTGGAACGCACGCCAGCGACGCTCGCCGGCGACGAGTTGAAATTTATCGCCGTTCTTCCGAACCACGATCGGCTGGAGCAAACCTTCGTTGCGAATGCTCTCGGCCAATTCCTGAAGCTGCGCCGGCGAAATTTCGCGGCGCGCCTGGTAAGGACTCGGCTCGATTTGCGACACCCCGATCTCCTGAAAACCAGGAGCGCTGGGGACGGGTGCGCTTGAAACGGCTCGGGCGTCACCCGCCGCAGGCGCGGGCGCACCCGATTTGGAGTCTGCCGGTTTAGGCGCGGCTGCGGAAATGAGTCCGCCGAGTCCGCGGCCGAGACGGGATTTGGGAGCAGCCATGAGTGTTTATTTACCGCCGGGAATGAACAGGGTTTGTCCGGCCATAATCTTCGACGAATCCGAAATTTTATTGGCGTTCACGATGTCCTGGACCTTCGCGCTCGTCTTTCGCGCGATGACCGCGAGCGAATCGCCCTTCTGCACCGTGTAGCTGATTCCCTCCTTGGGAAAATCGTCCGCAAAATGCGTTTGCACCGACCCACGGGCGGCTTGCCCCTTGGCGAGGGCCTGGATCGCCGCATCCGTTTGCTGTGCGAGGCGCTCCATCTGGCGATTGACCGTCTCGAGCGTGTCGCTGCGCGTCGCAGCCATCGCCGTTTTCAACGTGCGATTCATCTCGGTCACCGCCTCGTTCACCTGAGCCAACGTGGCATAGCTGCGAGCCGCAACGTCGGACTGCTGCTTCAAGTGGCCGTTCTCCCGTTCCAATTGCTCCACCCGGAGCGAGAGATCGCCCACCCGCTGCACCAGGAGACGGACGTCCTCGCGCAAATTGGCGAAATCGACGTTGGACTGTCCCCAAACCGGAACCAGCCCGATGAAAAGAAGGAGAGCGACAAACCGCATGAGGGCGACTCTGCGGAAGTGTGACCGAGAAAACAAGCGGAGCTTTTCCGGACACGGCCTACGGGCTCGGACGTTGCGGAAAGGGCTGCTGGGAAACGAGCGCAAGCATCGGCCGCGACGGCAAAACCGCTCCGCGCTCGAGTGGAAATCCACGTAGAAATTCCGCGGCCGCGAGCATTTTTCCGCCGGGCCGCTGTAGCTTTAAAATTCGCAGGACCCCCGCTCCCGTCGCAACGCGAAGCCCAGCCGCGTCAATCCCCAAAACCGTGCCGGGTACGGTCGTCGACGCCACTCCTGCGCCGTCCGCGGCGTCCGGCGCAGGCACGTCGGCCAAACCCAGTTTGATCGGCTGCCCGCCGACCTCGACTCCGCAGCCTGGCCACGGGAAAAGGCCCCGGATTCGGGCGGCCAGTTCCAGAGCGGAAGAGGAAAAATCGAGCGCACCGTCGTCTTTGACCAACCGTCGACAATACGTTGCCGAAGGATGATCCTGTTCGAGGAACTCCAAGTTTCCCGCGATCAACTTGGGCAATGTGGACTTCAGCAGCGGCACACACGCGTCCCCTAATTTCGCCTCGATTTCCAAAGCGGTATCGGAGGTCAAAATCGGCACCGGACCGTAGGCCGCGGCGGGCCCGGCATCCAAGGCGCGCACAATCCGCATCAGCGTGATCCCAGTTTCGCGCTCTCGGTTCGCGATCGCCGTTTGAATGGGCGATGCACCCCGGTAGCGAGGAAGCAGCGAAGCGTGGAGGTTCAGCGTCCCCAATCGGGGCGTCCCAATAAAATCCTCCTTGAGGATGTGCCCATAGGCCATCACCAGCGAAACGTCCGGTCGCAACGCCTCGAGTTGCATCCTTACCTCACCGGTTACCTTCGCCGGTTGGTACACCGGAAGATCCCGCGCCAACGCCCAGCGCTTGATCTCGTTCGGTGTCAACTTCTGACCGCGGCCTGCGGCCCGGTCCGGCTGTGTAAACACAGCAATCACCCGACCCCATTCGCATCCGTCTTTCTCCAACCATTCCAGACCGGGGAGCGCAATGGGATCGGAACCGAGAAAAACGATGCGAAGCGGCGTGGACACGCGCGAAAAAAAACGCAGCCCTAGAGTTTCTTCAGCCAGACATCGACCGCACTCGAAAGACTTTCGAAGGCGGCCGCCGTATCCGGGCGATCCAGCCCCGCGAAAACGCCCCAATACTCGATGTGAGTCGCAGTTTTGCCCGGCGCCAGCTCGCCGAAGGTTCCCAAGGTCTCGAGTTCGATCATCTTACCGTTGGTGAACACTTCGAAAGAACACCCGAAATCGGGATAACGACCCCCTTCGACGAGGGCGGCGAATTTGACGAACGTCACCCCGTCCAGCCAATAGGCCGACCAACCGGGATATGACGTGATGCCCAATTTTTGGGACTGGTCGGCAGCGCCGACATCGATGCCAATGAAATCGCGATTCAGGGACCAGACCGGCAGGGACAAATCCGTATAACTCCACGGAACCAAGGAATAGGTCGGGAGGAGATCGCCCCGCGCGTGATCGCCTTTCGGCGGCAGGGGAAGGACCCCGAATCCCCCTCCACGAAACATCGTCAGCGCCCAGGGGGCCGTCTCGATCGACCACAGCCCGCGATTGGCCAGGGTATGGGTGACTTTGACGGTACGCTCGCCGAGCAATTCGATCCGCATCCCTTTCTGAATTCCGGTTTTCGGCTCGACGGGCTGGACCAACGCAACCCCCCTGGGGAGTTCTTTCACCGCCAGTGGCGCATCGTCGGGCTGATACGTCCTGGGAATCTGCTCCGGCGAATGCCAAAGCCGATGGCCGCCGCGCAGGTAATACCCCAGGTAACGACTCTCGTCGGCCGGAAACTCGAGAAAGAGATTCTCCGCTTTTTCCTCTTTCGTGCGGAGCGAGACCACGCGGGGTCCCACCGAGGCGGTCACCGCCAGTTCGAGCGCCGCGGTCGACAGTACCAAGGCTTCGCCGCCGCGATAGTTAGTCTTCGAGCGTTTCATTCTGTGGAAGTGTCTCCATGGATTTCTGGCGATTCCGAGGCACGCGACGCGCCGATTTTTCGGCACGGTCCGTCGGACTCACCGCCGGTTGGCCGCGCGAATCCTTTTCCTTGCCGACCAAGTCGAAGAGGATGGGACAACCGTTCAGCCCAAACTCCTCGACGATTCCAGCCTCCAGGTAACGCCGATAGCTCTCGGTCAGTTTTTCTTCGCGATTGCAAAAGAGCTTGATCCGAAACGGGCGGTTGCCCGTCTGGGTGGCATAATAAACCCGGAAGCGTCGTCCACCGATCGCCGGGGGCGGATTCCGTTCCGCGAGATAACCGAGGACGTCGTTGAGCTTCGCGGTCGGAAGCTTGCGGTCGAGCTCGCGATGGAGCCGTACCGCCGCGTTGAGCATGCGGTCGACTTCGTATCCACTCAACGCGGACGCAAAGACCAACGGCGAGCCGGGCGTGAAAAAGAGTCGCTCGAAAACGGCCTTCTCGTACTTCGCGCGGTAGTCCCGTTCGCTATCGAAACCCTGAATCCCGAGGGGATCCTTGAATGCCTTGTGCACTAGATCCCACTTGTTCACCACCACCACGATGGGCTTGTGCTCTTTGACCGCTTCTCCGGCGATCGCCTTGTCCTGCTGCGTGACACCGTCGATCGCGTCGAGTACGATGAAAACCACATCGGTGTTCCTGATCGCGTCGAGCGAGCGCAGGCGGGAAAAATATTCCACCGGCGACGAAAGTTTCGTCTGCGCTCTGATGCCGGCGGTATCGATCAGGCGGAAGGGGTGAAGATTGCCGTCGCGTCCTTTGAAGCTGAACGGAATTTCCACCGCATCGCGCGTCGTCCCGGGCGTCGGGCTGACGATCAGGCGATCGCTCGCCAGCAGACGATTGCCGAGCGACGACTTTCCGACGTTGGGACGACCGATGAAACACACGCACAATGGATCGTCCGCGGTCTTCGGTCCGTCATGGGAGTCGTCTTCCGGAGCGGGGCCTAGTCGGTTGAGGATCTCGTCCCTGAGTTCGCCTTCGCCTCGTCCATGTTCGGCCGAAACGAAAATCGGCGCGCCCAAGCCCATCCGATGGGCTTGTCCGGTTTCGATCTTATCGTCGTTAAAGTCGGCTTTGTTGACCGTGAGGATCACGTTCTTCTTCGTTTTTCTCAGACGGGTCGCGATCGTTTCGTCGAGCGCAGTCACGCCCTCCAAACCGTCGATCACAAAGACGATCACGTCCGCCGCATCGATCGCGAAATCGACCTGCTTCTCCGATGCGGCGATGAGCTGCTTGGTCGTTTCCCCGCCTTTCAATCCCAGCCCGCCCGTATCGAGCAACGCGTAGGCGCCTTCCTTGATCGTCGCGGTGATCACATCCCGAGTCACACCCGGCTGATCGTGGACGATGGAGATGCGTTTTCGCGCTATCCGGTTGAAGAGGCGACTTTTGCCGACATTAGGACGGCCGACGATAGCGACGATACGAGACATGATAACGAAGCGAAGAGTAGAAATGAAGAATGGAGAAAGACCAGCCTGCAGGCAGCCTTTCTCCATCCGCGCTCTTTCGCATTCGCCGCGCTCAGTCGCGGCTCAAGCTCCGTTAACTCGCTCTGCGCTCGGCGGTTGCGATAAATCGTTCCATCCGGTCGCAGGCGACGCCGATCTGTTCGTAACTCGTGGCGAAACAAGCCCGAACGTGTCCGGTGCCATTTTCGCCGAACGCGGTGCCAGGAACCACCGCGACTTTTTCGCTCTGAAGCAAACCGACCGCGAATTCCTTTTCGGTCATTCCGGTGGAGCGTACGTTGGGAAAGGCGTAAAAAGAGCCGCGCGGCAGGTGACAGGTCAGGCCGAGTTCGTTGAAACGGCGCACGATCAAATCGCGGCGGCGATGATACTGCTCGCGCATTTTGACGACGCCATCCCAACCGTGAGTGAGTGCCTCGAGCGCGCCTTCCTGAGCGATGATCGAAGCGCACATCATCGAATATTGATGCACCTTCATCATCGCATCGATCAGCGCTGCCGGCCCGCACGCATATCCAATCCGCCAGCCGGTCATCGCGAACGCCTTCGAGAATCCGTGAAGGAAAATCGTTCGTTCGGCCATACCCGGAAAACTCGCGATGCTCGTGTGCTCACCTTCGAACGTGAGCTCAGAATAAATTTCGTCGCTGAGCACGAGGAGGTCTTTCTCGCGACAGAAGTCGGCGATTTTCTGGAGTTGTTCGCGACTGCATGTGCCGCCCGTGGGGTTGCACGGCAGGTTCAGCATCAGGATCTTCGCACCCGGCTGCCAAGCGGCGCGCAATGCTTCCGCGGTCAGAGCAAAGTTGTCCTTAGCAAACGTCGGCACCGCGATCCCCTGCCCGTGAACCAAAGTGATACTCGGGTGATAAGAGACGTAACAGGGCTGGTGAAACATCACCTTGTCGCCCGGATTGCAGAACGCGCGAAACGCAAGATCCAGCGCCTCGCTCACGCCCACAGTCACGATGACTTGGTCTTCGGGACGATAGTCGACGGAGAAATGCTCGTTCACGTACTTGGAGATTGCGCGACGCAACTCGATCGTCCCGAGGTTGGACGTGTAGTACGTCTTGCCACGTTCGAGTGCAAAAATGGCCGCCTCACGGACGTGCCAGGGGGTCACGAAGTCGGGCTCGCCGACGCCTAGGGAGATGACGTCCTGTCCCTTCATCTTCGCCACCAGTTCGAAAAAATCGCGGATACCGCTCCTCGGAAGAGTCGCAATATGGCCCGCGATCCAGCGTTTGGATTCGTCGCTCATGGGAAACGGGAGAAGGCGAATCAGGGAGCGACGGTTAACCGGGAACTCTGGGTTTCGCTGCGATCCAGCAAAAACCCCTGCTCCTTGTAACACCGCAGCATGAAATGGGTGGAGGTCGAGAGCACGCCTTCGATCGTCGAGAGCTTCTCGGAGACGAACCCGGCGACCTTTTGGAGCGAACTTCCGCGCACGAAGACGAGAAGATCGTAACCCCCGGACATGAGATAGGCCGATTCCACTTCGTCGAAGCGGCTGATTCGCTCGGCGAGGCGATTGAAACCGCCCCCGCGTTCGGGCGTAATCTTAACCTCGATAACCGCGCGAACGGCGGCTGAGGCGGCCGCTTCTCCCGATAAGTCGAGCACGGGACGCCAGCCGAGAAAGATCTTATCCTTCTTCAACTGTTCCAGATGCCGATCGATCTCCGCAGCGGTCAAACCCAACACCTGCGCCATTTGCGTGGTGGTGAGACTGCCGCCTTCAACTAACAGCTTGAGAACCGCGTTCATAAAGACGGTGAGAGTCGCAGGAATCCAAAGGGGTAATCCACACAATTTTTCATGCGTGCAGGCAGTTTTCGGTTCGGCTCCACCGTACAGTTTCATCCCGCCGACACCGAATCGATGCATTGACGCTCCCGCCAGATGCGAGTGAAACTCCTCTCCTATCTTCGATGAGCACCGGTTCCGGTCCTGCCCACCCCTCTCCCACTGCGTCCAACGCAGGTTCCGCCGCCGCGACTTCGGCGATCATCAAGCCCACGGATTTGCGTGGAATCCTGAAGTACGTCCCGCGCTTTCAAGGCCAGATCTTCGTTCTCGCCCTGGACGGGTCGATTGTCGCCGACGACAACTTCGGTAACCTGCTCGTGGACATCGCGGTGCTGCGCTCGCTGGGCATTCGTGTCGTCCTGGTGCATGGAATCGGCCAGCAACTCACCGAACTTGCTTCGCTCCGTTCGGTTCCGATAACGAATAACGACGGCACTGGGGTCACGGATGCCGCCACCCTCGACTTGGCCATCCGGGCGTCGGCACGCGTCTCTCATTTGATTCTCGAAGGGCTGACCCAGAACTCCCTGAAAGCGGCGATCACAAACGCGGTACGGGCGCTTCCGGTCGGCATTATCAAAGGCATCGACCAGATTTTTACGGGTAAAGTCGAACGGGTCGACCGCGACTTTATCACGCACATTCTGAACGAAGGGATCGTCCCGATCATGCAGCCGATCGGCTATGGTCCCGACGGAAAGTCGCTGCGGATCAATTCCGACCTCCTCGCCGCCGAATTGGCCGAGGCGCTCCAAGCGACCAAAATCATTTACCTCACGCCCCTCGCGGGCCTGGAGATCGACAACGAGATCCGCCGGGAAATCTCGATCGAGGCATTGCGCGATATCCTCAAAACCAAACCGGAGCGCATCGACGAAAATGTCCGGAGCAAAGCGACGCACGCGGTCAAGGCGATCGAGACGGGGACACCGCGCGTTCACCTGGTGGATGGGCGCGTCTTCGATGGCCTGCTCAACGAAATCTTTTCCAGCGAGGGCGTCGGCTCCCTGATCTACGGCAACGACTATCAGCAGATCCGCCGCGCGACCAAACGCGACGTGCGTGCGCTCTACTCTTTGATCCGCGGAGGCGTAAAACGCGAAGAACTCCTCCATCGCACGCAGCAGGCGATCGAAAAGAACATCGACCAGTTTTTCGTCTTCGAAATCGACGAGAACCTGGTGGCCTGCGTTACGCTGATTTTTTATCCGAACAACCCGACGATGGCGGAACTGGGTTCGCTCTACGTGCTTCCGTTCTACCACAATCGCGGCATCGGCAAGAAGATGGTCGACTACGCCTGCCTGCGCGCGAAGGAAAAGGGTGCCGAAACGATCGTCGCCCTCTCGACTCAGAGTTACAGCTTCTTCACCGGCGTCGCCGGCTTCGAGGAGACCGACAAGAGCAACCTTCCCGAAGCGCGTCTGAAGCTCTACGAGGAAAGCGGAAGAAACCCCCGCGTTCTCGTGAAAAAACTCTGAGCCGCGGAAACTTCGGTCGCGACCGCCGCGTTTTCGTTGTATCGAGTGCAGCCATACGTTTGGCTGCGCTTCGGGGCGCGTCGTTCGACCGGACACCGCTTACATTGCCGAGCGTCTTGGCCGGTTCACGCAGAAAGCGCCCTATGTTTCTGCAAAGGCCGCCACGGTCGGCAATAGAGCCGGAATGCAACGTGCCTTCGGCGGAATAAAGCCCTTGCGGGCGCGCGAAGTCCGTGAGCAACTCCGCGTTGCGTTCCACCCGAGACAATCGTCGGACCGAAGCATCGAGCGTCCGAACCCTTCTTTACAGGAGCTCGCAGAGCAAGCAGAGTCCAAGCCTTCAGAGCTCCAACCTTTGCCTTCCGATTTCCAGACGCGCAGCCGCCTCCGCCCTCCCCCCCTCTGCTTCCTCTGCGACCTCCTTTAAGAAATGGATCGAGGCTCAGATGGAGCTCACTTCGACAACGAAACGATATCGATAAGGCGGTGGGTCGCGTTACTCGAGGCCTGCGGAAATCGCATCCGCGGCAGGCATATTTTCCCGTGCTTGATTGTCCTCCGCCCGCCCTTACCGTCTCGGTCATGGTCACTCTCGCCGAAACCGATCATGCCCGTGCTGCGCACGCGCATCAGGTGGCGATCTATCGCGCGATGGCTCCGCAAGAGCGACTTCGTCAAGCCTAACGCATGAACCGCACCATGCGCCAATTGCTCGCGCTGGGATTCCGTCAACGTAATCCGGACTGGAACGACGCGCAGGTAGGGAAAGCCGTCGCCGACCGCATCCTCCATGCACGCACCGGATGAACTGACTCTTTTCATCCGCCGCTTGGAGTCCGTCGGCGCGCCGCAGATGCGTTCAGCGGTGCCGGGGAAAGCGCCAAAATCGTCTTGATGTTCTCTACGCGGCCAAACTCTGACTGTCCGTCAGTCACCTAGACGCCATTCTTCACTTCGATCACCACCTGAATCTCGGTGGTGGAGTTTTTGGGCAAGCCGGCCACTGCGACGGCCGCTCGGGCGTGTTTGCCGGCGTCGCCGAAAACTGCGACGAAGAGGTCGCTGGCACCGTTGATCACGGCCGGGCTATCGGCGAAGCCGCTGACCGCGTTCACGTATCCACCCACGTAAACGATGCGCGAGACCAAGTCCAAGGAGCCGAGCGCGGCCTTGACGTTTGTCAACGTGGCGAGAGCACAGACGCGGGCAGAGACGTACCCGGTCTGCACCGTCTGCTCACGGCCGACCTGACCCGTGTGGGTCATTTCTCCGTTCGCCGAGCAAATCGTGCCGGCGCAATACAACAGATTTCCCGTTCGCACCGTCGGAACGTAATTGCCACCCGCGGCGGGCGGATTCGGCAGCGTCAAACCCAGCTCTTTCAGTTTGGCTTCAATCGTCATGGTGTACGGAGGTTCTGCCGCAACTTCCCGCGGAGGCCAGCCGTTTTCTCGACGAAGCCGATTGCGACCGTCCAGTGACCAGCCAACCTCCGGTCAATGACGTTCGCCGACTGGTCCTCCCTCAGCCGCACCGATCCCGCCGCCGCCGCCCACACTGTGCTGGCGCGCATTTCCGCCCTGCCGGCGGCGCAACGGCGAGCGATTTTCGCCTGGGTCCCCGATCTGGAAACCTTGGCCACACACTTTGCCCTCTCCAGCCAGAGCACCGGTCCGCTCGCAGGTGTCCCCTATTTGCTGAAGGACTTGTATCCGGTGAAGGGCGTCCCCACCCACGCGGGCTCGGGCTTTCTTCCGGAGGTTCGTCCGACACCCCTGCACGACAGCGCCTTGGTGACCGCCCTGGACTCTGCCGGCGCCACCCTCGCGGGGACCACCCATCTGCATGAATTCGCCTACGGTCTGACCGGGGAAAACGCACATTGGGGGGACGTTTGCCACCCCGAATTCCCCGAACGGACCAGCGGCGGCTCCAGTAGCGGTTCCGCCGCCGCGGTCGCGGCGGGCATAGTGCCGTTCGCAATCGGCACCGATACCGGTGGGTCGATCCGTGTGCCCGCCGCGTACTGCGGGTTGTTCGGGCTCCGTCTCACTCCCCATCATGCCTGGATCGCCGACGCCTTTCCCCTCGCGAAACGATTCGACACGGCCGGGTGGTTCACCCGGACTGCAATCGAGATGGAAGCGATCGTCGAGAGTCTGATCGGAACGGCCGAGAGCGTTCGACCGCTCCGCGGCGTTTCGCTGGGTTTCGACACCTGGGTGGAGGCCGACGCCGACGTGGCGATCGCCGTGAAGGCGGCGATGCCACGCTTTGCCCCCGAAGCCGATCGCGCGACGCGCGAAGAACTCCTGAATGCCTTCCAAGGCGCCACGCAGGCCTACGCCGTCCTGCAAAGCGTGGACGCGTTCGACGTGCACCGCGACTGGCTTGACCCGCTCAAATCCCGTTACAGCCCCGAAGTCTGGCAGCGGATCGACCGGGGACGCCGCTGGTCCGACGATCAACTGATGTCCGCCCAAGCCAAGCTCGTCTCGATCCACCTACTCTGGGCACGGTTTTTTCAGACATTCGATTTTCTGGTGTTACCGGCGACGCCCTTCCCTGCGCTGCGGAAACTCGAGTGCACCCTTGAGAACCGAAATCGATTACTCGCGCTAACGACACCTGCAAGTCTCGGTGGACTGCCCGTTTTGACCGTGCCGATTCGTCTTCCCTCCGGCCTCACCACCGGTTTGCAAATCGTCGTAAATAACCCCGCCAGCCCTGCGATTGCCTGGGCGCTTCGACAAACGCGTCGCGAGTAGGCCGGTCACGGCCCGACTCCTGCTTTTAACCCGCCGCCATGATTCGTTCGCAAACCGATTTCGGATGGATGCTTGTCAATCACCGCGACCACGCGCACCTCGCGGGGGAATTCGCCTCCGCTTGGGGTAACGCGGCATTCGCGGTGCCCGAACCTTTCGCCCACGTCCACTATGCCGTGGCTCACCACGACGACGGTTGGATCGCGCGCGACGCAACCCCGAGCCTCACCAAAGACGGCAAACCGGAGGCTTTCAGTCGCGCCTTGGTGGGATCGTATTCGGCCTTCGAAGAAATCGATCTGCCCAACTATCTGCGCGTGCGCGGCGAGGCGACCGCCGGGGTCGCCGCGGTGGATGCGTACGCCGGAATTGTCGTCTCGATGCACACGGTCAATCTCCTCACCGAGCAGGCCGATCCCACGACGATCCGTCCCGAACATCGCACGGCGTATGATGCATTCATCGCCGGGCAGCGCTCTTGGCAGAGCGAAACGGCCGAGCGGATCGGAGCGCGCAGCGACGACCTGCAACGCGGCTTCGAATTCCTGCAGTGCTGCGACAATCTTTCGCTCATCGCGTGCTCGGGCTACGACGCCACCCGCGATCTCCGCCACACCCATCCCGACCGGGAGGGGCAACGGCACGCCTTGCAGTGCCGACCGCTCTCGAGTTCGTCATGGCAGATCGCACCGTGGCCGTTTCGCGAAACGCGCGTCGAGTTTTCGGTTCCTTACCGCGAGGTGCCTGCCGCCGCTTGCGGAGCGTTCGAGCGCTATCGTCAGGCATTTTTAGCCGCGCCTACTCTGATACGGACGATCGTACTGACCGCTGCCTCCTAAATCGGGAGCGCCGTAGCGACTCCGTCCCTTCCATGCTAAATCGATTTTTCAAACTGAACGAGCACGGTACGACCGTTGGCCGCGAGCTGCAGGCCGGTCTAACGACCTTTGCGGCGATGGCCTACATCCTCGCCGTCAATCCGAACATCCTCGCCGACGCCGGCATGGATCGAGGCGCACTCGTCACGGTGACGGCGCTGACCGCGGCGGTCAGTACCGTCATCATGGCGTTGCTCACCAATTATCCGCTTGCGCTGGCCCCGGGTATGGGGATCAACGCCTTTTCACCTACACGATCTGCATCGGCGCGGGCGTTCCCTGGCAGCAGGCGTTGGGCATGGTTTTCGTAAATGGAGCCGTTTTCCTGCTGCTCTCGGTGACGGGTATTCGGCAAAAAATCGTCGATTCGATCCCCTACTCGCTGAAGATTGCCATCACCTGCGGAATCGGACTCTTTATCGCTTTCATCGGGCTGAAGAACGGCGGCGGCGTCGTCGCGAACGCGGCCACGTTCGTCGCGCCGGGCTCGTTTACCTCGGGGCCGGTCGCCTTGTGCCTCTTCGGCATCGTTCTTACGACGATCTTGGCCGCGCGTCGCGTCCCCGGTGCGATCGTCATTGGAATTGGAATCGTTACCCTGATCGGCCCCCTCGTTCCAAATGGCACCGGTGGCACGGTAACAACCTTGCCCCAATCGCTCACCTCCCTGCCCAACTCGCCCGAACCGGTCTTTTTGAAGCTGAGCTTCGACTTTCTGCATAGTGCGGATGCATTCAAAAAAGCCTTACCTTTGATTCTGACGCTCCTTCTGGTCGATATGTTCGACAATATCGGAACCCTGATCGGTGTCACCAAGCGCGCCGGCCTTTTGGATAAGAACGGCCGCTTGCCAAAGGCAGGTCTCGCTCTCTTGGCGGATTCTCTTGCGGCAATGCTCAGCGCACTGTTCGGCACCTCAACTGTCGTGAGCTACATCGAAAGTGCCTCCGGGGTCGAAGCGGGCGGGCGAACCGGGCTGACGAGCCTGACCGCGGCGGCGTTGATGCTCCTGGCGCTGTTTGCCACTCCGCTAATCCTTGCCATCCCAGCAGCCGCCACGGCTCCCGCTTTGGCGATCGTCGGGATCTTTATGCTCCAGTCGGTGACGGAGATCGAAATGGCCGATTTCGTCGTGGCGGCTCCAGCAGCCATCACCATCATGGCGATTCCTCTCACCTTCAGTATTGCCGAGGGTATCGGCCTGGGATTGATCGCCGCAGCGGTTCTGGCGATGACCACCGGTCGGTCGAAGACCATCCCCGTCATCGGGTATGCAATCGCAGGTGTTTTCTTTTTGGAATTCTTCCATATCTTCCCTTTCGGCGGTTAATAAGCCCGCGTACGCATGTCCAAGCTCCTCCCGTTCATCGACACACTGCCTCCGCCTCAGACCGCGGAGGCTCCGGATTTCGACGCGCTCATCCGTGACCTGCAACACGCCGCCGGATCCGTTCTCAGTCCCGAGCTCAAGGAGGACAGGCCGCTCTACGGACGTACTCTTTTTATCGCGAATTGCTCGCTGGACACGCGATTCGGCCCTTTTCGAGCCCATATCTTTCAAGACATCATCGACAAACACTACATTGTTGCCCTCGCGCACGGTGACATCGTCGGGGCGAAAACGCTCTACACGCGTCTGCACTCCTCCTGTGTGACGAGCGAGACCTTGCGCGGTTGCGACTGCGATTGCGTGCAGCAGTTGGAAGGCGCTTTTCAGGTGATCGCCGAGAAAGGCAACGGGATCCTTTTTTACCTGATGCAGGAGGGACGCGGGGTCGGTTACGTCGGTAAAGCCCGGGACCGCATGCTCGTGCAAGCGTCGCTGGATCAGCTTTCCACCTTTGCGGCATACGCCGCGATGGGCCTCAAGAAAGATCACCGCAACTACGACAATATTTCGCAGATCTGCTACTTGTTGGGCATTTCCGCGTCATGGATCGTCCTCACGAACAACCCCGACAAAGTGGAGGCGCTCAAGTCGCAGGGGCTGATCGTGGAGAGAACCGAATCGCTCGAGTTCGAACCGTCCCCGTTCAACCTTGCCTACCTAGCCTCGAAGGCCGCCGGCGGCCACATCCTCAAACGACCTTCGGAAACGTCGGTGAAACGGGCTTTGCCGCCGGAGCCGGTCGTCCCGTTCAAGCCGCATGCGCTGCCCAACGCTCGGCGGTTCATCTACTCAGCGAGCTACTTTCTGCCGATGAAGCCCGTCGATAACGACGTGCTGCTCACCGAATCGCAATTCAAAGACCTCTTCCAGAAGACGGCGATCGATCGGTACATGGCTGGTCCGCGCCCGCTCGTGCGGGGCTATCAGTTGATTCGCGAGAACCGATTTTTCGTGAAGATAGACGTGGAGAACCTGACTGCGTTTCGGAAGGACAATGCGCAGGACCCGATTGTCGATCTATTGACAACGCCCTATTGGTTCCGCGTCCACGTCTACTATGACATCGTCACCAGTCAGGACTTCGTCGTCCTGACCCACGGCCACGCCAAAATCTACGATATCCCCGTGGTGCGGCTCCATTCGGAATCCCTCTTCAATCGTTTTCCGCTCCGGGCGGTGGACAATCGCGACAAGTTCAAATCGTCGGTCAAACACATCGTGACCTACGGGGTCGGCGCTATTCAATTGCTGCACAACGACGGGCGCGGCGCGGGCTTCGGTGCACACGCGACCGACCTCATGCTTACCGAAATGTCGCAATCGTTCTCGAGCGACGAAGCCTACCGGAAACTGGGTGTCGGCTACGATAGCCGGGACTATGACGCCGCCTTGCGACTCCTGCGTCATCACATTCCCAACGAGAAGATCCAGATGATCATGAACTCTCCCGGCAGCTTGGTGAAAAAGCCGGAATACGCACAGGCCTTGAATGCCCACAAGGTCGATGTGGAAAAGTGGATTTTCTTGGATGATCAAAGTTGAGACGGACACCGCGGCCATGCCCGATCCGCTGGGGCACGACCTTCTCGCCGAGCGTCTCGGGCGCATTCCGGGCATTCTCGCGGGAATGATCGCGCGGGGACCGCTCCCGTTGAAGCCGTCGACGCTGGCGGCCACGCGCTTTATCGTCACCGGCACGGGCAGCTCCGAGGCGCACGCCCGCTACCTCGCGATGTTGCTGAACCTGTATAGCGACCGCGCTGCCGCCTACGTGCCTTTGTCCGGTTTCACCACCGCCCACCGAAGTGCCTTTGCGGGAAAAACCCTGGTGGTCTTTTCGCAGGGCGTCTCCCCGAATGCGCAGATCGCGATCAATCGGCGTAGTCATTTTTCCCATACGGTCCTTTTCACCGCGACCACTCCGGAAGCGGCCCGGCTCGCGGGAAAATTGGACCGCGCCGCCCTGCTGCAGACCCTGCTCGACGAAGGCGGCGAGCTGATCGAATTCCCCCTCGCGGAGGAATACACCACGCTCATTCGTTTTGTCGGTCCGCTTGCGGGCTACCTCGCGGCGTTACAGTTCGCAGCCCAATTGGCGTCCTGCCGCTTTCCAATGCCCGCCGACGAACAAATCCTTCCGCTTCTCGCGGCGCAGGCGCCCTTGGACCTCCAGGAAGCGATGCTCAATCTTCCCAGCGCTTTCTCTCAGGGATTCAATCTCGTGACAGCGGCGCCGATTTCCGACTTCGCTCAGAACCTCGCCTGTAAATTCATGGAAGGCCTCTATTGGCCCTGCCCGCCGATTTCCGACTTCCTCCAATTTGCCCATGGTCCGTTCCAGCAAATGAACGCGCATCCCAAGCCGGTCATTATTCTCCAGGGCAACGAACCCATGGAAACGGAGATGGTCCAGCGGAGCGTATGCATGCTCCGGCAGGTGGGATTGGGTGCATATGTGATTTCCGTCGATGCGCCGCCGCTCTTTTCCATCTTCGGCTTTGAGGCAGCGCTCAATCGCCTGGTTTTTCCGGTGATGCGCCGCCTGCACATCAACCAGATTCAGTGGCCCGGAAAAGGCCGCGACGATTTGCTCTACGGCTTCTGTCCCGACCTTTAAGCGCCGGACGCGCTTGCCATCGGTGGGAGCGACTCCGAGACGCCTAAGCGGCGTCCTGCTTCGCTTCCGTTTTCGGGCTGCGCCGCAACGTCGGCCGGCGCTTGCCGGCGACCACGGAGGCGTCGATCAGGACTTCGGAGACGTCGTCGCGCTGCGGCAGTTCGAACATTACTTCCAGCATCAGCGACTCCATGATCGAGCGCAAAGCACGCGCCCCGGTCTTCAGATTGATTGCCTTCCGCGCGATCGCTTTGACCGCGTCCGAAGTGAAACGAAGTCGGACCCCGTCCATGGCGAACAACTTGGAGTACTGTTTCACGATCGCATTCTTCGTCTTCAGAAGAATGCGCACCAAATCCTCCTCGCTGAGCTGTTCGAGGACCGAAACGATCGGCAAACGCCCAATGAACTCGGGGATCATGCCGAAACGGATCAAGTCCTCGGGAGCCAACTCACGCATCAGATCCTCGGGCTTGAGCGTCGCCTCCTGTTGCTTGGAAATCGAATTGAAACCCAGGCCGCGTTGACCGCTGCGACGCTGCACAATGCCTTCGATTCCGACGAACGCACCGCCACAAACGAAGAGAATATTCTGGGTGTTGACCTGAACATATTCCTGATTCGGGTGCTTCCGCCCGCCCTGCGGAGGAACATTGCACACCGTCCCTTCCAAAATCTTCAGGAGCGCCTGTTGGACGCCTTCTCCGGAGACATCGCGCGTGATGGAAACGTTTTCCGTTTTCCGACCGATCTTATCGATTTCGTCGATGTAAACGATGCCGCACTCCGCGCGTTTGACATCGTAGTTGGCCGCTTGCAGCAAGCGCAGGACGACATTCTCCACGTCCTCTCCGACGTAGCCCGCTTCAGTCAGGGTCGTCGCATCGGAAATCGCAAAGGGCACATCCAGAATTTTTGCCAATGAGCGCGCCAAGAGCGTTTTCCCGGAGCCGGTCGGACCGACAAGCAGGATGTTGCTCTTCTCCACTTCCACTCCGTCAAACTCAGGGGAGAGGGCAGTCGATTCCTTTGAGGACTGACCGGAATCGAACATCAAACGCTTGTAGTGATTGTAAACCGCAACCGAGAGGACTTTCTTCGCGTGATCCTGTCCAATAACAAAATCGTCGAGCGTGCGTTTGATATCCGACGGCTTTACCAGCCGGAATGAAGGTTTCGGGTCGGCCGTCGGTTGTTTCACCTCGCGGTCGATGATGGTTTTGCAAACGTTGACGCACGAATCGCAGATATAAACGCCTGGTCCAGCAATGATCTTCTTCACTTCCGCCTGCGATTTACCGCAGAACGAACACAGAGTCATGCGCGATGATTTAGCCATGATCTTGCAAAATTAGAGAAATGAAAAAGGAGGGTTCACTCTGACATCCCCAGTTACATCGACACACCTAGGCTGCAGTTGACCGCGGTGCAAACTCGAACGAATCGAAAAAAGCCGCTCGCGCTAAAAGACAATGCAGCTGAAATGCATTGCCGAAAAGAAGACCTTATGCGACTGCAGGACCAGCCGACGCGAGCTTGGTCACATCTCGTAGCGATGCCTCGACATGGTCGACCAATCCGTAGGCCTTGGCCTCTTCTGCGGTCATGTAATAATCACGGTCCGAATCCTTTTCGATCTGCTCGGTCGACTTACCGGTGTGTTTGGAGAGCACCTCGTTAAGTGTCTTCTTCCACCGAAGGATCTCCCGAGCCGCGATCGCGATATCCGAGGTCTGGCCGCCCGCGCCGCCACTCGGTTGATGAATCATCACCCGGCTATTGGGGAGAGCGAAGCGTTTACCTTTGGTGCCAGCGGCAAGGAGAACCGTACTCATGCTAGCCGCCATTCCGATGCAGTAAGTAACGATGTCGCACTGCAGAAAGTTCATCGTATCGTAGATTGCCATCCCGCCCGTCACGATGCCGCCAGGCGAGTTGATATAGATGTGGATATCCTTTTTCGAATCCTCCATCTGCAAAAACAGCAGCTGAGCTATCACGCTGTTCGCCACACCGTCATCGATCGGCGTGCCGATAAAGATGATGCGGTCCTTGAGGAGGCGGCTGTAAATATCCATCGACCGCTCGCCGCGGCCGGTGTTTTCGATGACGTATGGAATATAGTAAGAGCTCACAGGCAGGGATTCAGGGATTCTTTAGGCTTTAGTCGTAAACGTAGCCTTGGAAACCAGGAATTCAACTGACTTGTCGAAAATGATGCTCTGCTGAACCGAACGGAGCTGGTTGCGATCCTTGGAAAGTTGCTTCACCAGCTTGTCTGCGGGAGTGCCCGTGCGGGATGATTCCCGAATGATAAACGCATTGATGTCGTTTTCGGAAACACGGAGGCCCTCCTTCTCTGCAACCCTGCCCAAGATCATCTGACTCTTGACGCGCGCGACCGCAGACTTTTTGGCATTCTCGTAGAGCTCTTTTTTATCCTTCTCGAACTGCTCCTGCGGTACGCCACGGCGCATGTTTTCTTCGATGAATTGGCGGAGCACGTTTTGCGTCTCCATCTCGACCAGCGAGGAAGGGACCTCAAAATCCGTCTTCGAGACGAGAGCGTCGATCACCTGGCGGCGCTGAGCGGACTTGTTTTGATATTCCTTCTGTAGCTTCAAATTGTTACGCACATTGCCGGTCAACTGTTCGAGACTGTCCGCTTGATGCGCCTTGAAGAACTCGGCATCCATCGCGGGGAACACGCGTTCGCGCACTTCCTGCACCTCGACCGAGTAAACGGCGGTCTGACCGGCGAGCGGGGGCGCTCCGGCGAACTCCGCTGGGAACAAGATCGTCACCTCTTTCTTGTCGCCGGCTTTCAAACCGGACAATTGCAGGCCCAGCCCTGGAATCAAACCTTCCTGGGTTCCCTCCACTTCCTCCCAGGTCTGAGGCACTTTGCCGTAAATTAGTTTGTCAGGGACGAGTTCGAGGATGGCTTTGTCGCCGAGTTTGCCTTCGTAAGAAAGCTTCACGTAGTCGCCCTTTTGCGCGGCCCGTTCCGCCACCTTGAAGTCGGCCCGTTCCGCGCGCATCTGCTCAATCACCGTGGCGATCTCCGCTTCGGTTACATCGGTCGCGCCAATTTCCGTCGACAGGCTGGAATAATCGGGAAGCGGGAAATCCGGGCGTACGTCGATCGAGAACGTGATCTCTGCAGGTTTGCCGTTTTCGATCGTCCCCGGAACTGCGTTCACGAGATTGATCACGTCGAGTTTGGTCTTCTCCAAGCCGACCCGATAAGCCGAGGAAACCACCTTCTGCTTGAATTCGTCCGCGATGTCCTTCTCGAAGCGCTTGGCGATCACGGAAAGGGGTGCCTTGCCTGGACGGAATCCAGGAATACGCGCTTGGCGGGAAAATTCCGCGACCGTTGCGGAGTGCTCAGCGGCGACTTCGGTCGCATCGAGCGTTACGACAAGGCTTTTGCGGGTAGCGGATTGGTCTTGGACAGCAGTGTTCACAGTGGGCGGACGTAAGGGAAGTTGACTTGTTGAATTGTCGACCTTGCTAAGCCGGGCTGACGCGGTCAATGCCCGATTCTGCGCGCTTGCGAGGCAACCGCGTGACACCTTTCGTGGCTTGCCGGTTCCATGCACGCCCTCCTCGAACTTCGTCGTTTGTATCGTTCCCTCCTGGTCCTCGATACCGCATCGACCCGAATCCAGGTGGGCGTACTCCACGACGGTCAGGAAGATCGTTGGGAATGCTCGGACGAAGAAGCCGGGCAAGGCGTATTCCGCTGCCTCCAGCTCCTCCGAGTTAAGGTCGCTTCATCGGACGCGTTTATCTTTTGCGAGGGGCCAGGCTCGTTGCTTGGGATTCGCACTGCGGCCATTTCCATCCGAGTGTGGCGGGAATCGTTCGATCGTCCGGTCTACGCCTATCGCAGCCTGGAACTGGTCGCCGAGACCGTCCGAGGAATCGAGGCGACGGTCATCGCCGACGCGCGTCGCGATACCTGGCATGCTGTCGCGTTCGGCCCCACAGGCGAAAGGGACGAACTCAAGCGCGTGGAAACGACGCAACTCGCCGGTCGCCTCTTCACACCCGAGCGTTTTCGCACCTGGTCCACTCCCCCGCCGGGCGTGCAAACGACCTCTTACGCGCTCGATCGCCTCTTTCCCCAGATCGAGACAAGGCTTCTCTTTCGCGAGACGAACTCTCCCGATGCCTTCACGCACGATCCGCCCGCGTACGTTACGTGGACACCTTTGATTCACCGCGCTCCTCGATGAACTCAACCGATTCCTCTCGCTTACCCCTGCGTTGCTGGGCCGAAATCGACTTGGCCGTCCTGGAACGAAACCTCCGCTCGATCCGCGCCACCCTTCCGCCCCATATGCGCTACGTCGCGGTGGTGAAAGCCGACGCGTATGGTCACGGGCTGCACCAGGCCGCGGGACGCTTGATGCACGCCGGTGCCGACTTGTTTGCGGTCGCCACGCTGAATGAAGCGGCCTCGTTACGCGAACTCGGCTCGGGTTGGCCTATCCTGCTCCTGAGCCCGCTTTTGCCCGACGAGGACCGCTACGTCGCGGAATATGGGCTCACCGCAACGATTTCCAGCGAAGAAGAGGCGACCCGCCTCGCCGTCGCCGGAAAAAGAGCCGGGCGGCCCGTCGATGTTCACCTCAAAATCGACACCGGAATGGGGCGGCTGGGGGTTTGGCACCCGCAGGCGGCCGAATTGTATGCGAAAATTGTCGCCGAGCCCGGTCTTCGTCTGGCGGGAGTCTTTACGCATTTTGCCGCGTCCGACGACGATCCGGCTTTCACGGCCGAGCAGCGCAGCCGTTTCCTCGCGGCGCTCGATCGCTGCGAAGGGATCGATCTCCAATCGCTGTTCGTTCACGCGGACAACAGTGCCGGTCTCGAAAGCATCGAGACCGCTGGCCCGTTCAATGCCGTACGCGTCGGCTTGCTCCAATTCGGCGTGCTACCGCGTCCGGGATCTCTGCTGGCTTCCGTACAGACGGAACCTGTATTCAGTTTCAGGACACGTGTCGGACTAGTGAAACGGCTTCCGAAGGGGACGACCGTCAGCTACGGACGAACGCATACCCTCCAGCGAGACTCCACGGTCGCGATTCTTTGCGCGGGCTATGCGGACGGCCTTCCTCGCTCCGCGAGCAATCGCGGCCACGTGCTGATCGGTGGTCAACGCTGCCCCATCCTTGGCCGGGTAACGATGGATCAAACGATTGTGGATGTGACCGATGTGAAGGACGTCGCCACCGCCGACGAAGTCGTCCTGGTCGGACGACAGTTGTCGGCGGAAATCACGCTCGCCGAATTCAGCGGTTGGGCAGACACGATTCCTTGGGAGACCCTCACATCGATCACGAAACGCGTCCCCCGGCTCTATCGCACAACACTGGGGCTTTGAAGGGTAGACGCCGCGAATTGCAACCGATTGCAGCCCTTCGGGTTCGATCGGAGGAAACTTCGCCCATGGCACAGCGTCACAGGCATTGAGTTGTTGGGTGAACGAAATCCCGCCGGGATTCGAGAAGAATCGGGATGGGCCCTTTGGCACGGATTCCCGGCAGATCTAGGCAACCGTGGTCAATCGCTCGATGGACTACGACCCCGTGTGCGTGCTCTCCACGCCTTCGATTCCACTCGATTAGATCGGACCTCCGGAGGTCCGTTACTTGCCGATCGCGTAGACTCTAAATCCGATTTCTTTCAACTCTGCCAATGGCAGGATGTTTCGCCCGTCGAAGACAAACGCGGGTTTGGGCATCGACGAGTAGATTTTTTTGAAGTCGAGCGTTTTGAATTCGTCCCACTCGGTCACCACGACGATCGCATGCGCGCCGACGCACGCGTCGTACGCGGATGAGGCGACGGATAAACGCGGGTCGTCGACGCCCTGACCTAAAACGTCTTTCTCGATTTCGTCGGCGGCCACTTTTGGATCGTAAACGACGACTCGCGCCTGCTCCGACAAGAGGTCTCGAACCACGGTGATGGCTGCGGATTCGCGCGTGTCGTTGGTATCCTTTTTGAAAGCGAAACCTAAAACGGCGATCCGCTTTTCGGCGACCGAATTGAATAAATTTCGGACGATCTTAACGGAGAACCGCTTTTTCTGCCAGTCGTTCATCCGCACGACGTGCTCCCAATAGTCGGCCACCTCCGGAAGCCCAAAGTGCTGGGAAAGATACACGAGGTTGAGAATGTCCTTCTGGAAGCAAGATCCGCCAAATCCCACGCTGGCCTTCAGAAACTTCGCTCCGATACGCGAGTCCTTGCCGATCGCATTGGCGACCTCGTCGACGTCGGCTCCGGTCGCTTCGCAAAGGGCAGAGATCGAATTGATCGACGAGATCCGCTGGGCGAGAAACGCATTGGCGACCAGTTTCGAAAGCTCGGACGACCAGAGGTTGGTCGTGATGATGCGCTCGCGAGGCACCCAGCGGGCGTACACATCGACCAACGTCTTCACCGCAAGATCTCCACCGGGCGTTTTCTCTCCCCCAATGAGAACCCGATCGGGAGAAAGCAAATCGGCAATGGCGGTGCCTTCCGCAAGGAACTCGGGATTCGAGAGGACTTGGTGTGTCAGTCCCTGCCCGTTCCCGTTGGCAGAAAGGATGTCTTTGATCGTTTCCGCGGTTTTCACCGGGATCGTCGATTTTTCGACGATAATCTTCGGCGTGTCGGCGACTTCTGCGATCGTCCGAGCGACGGACTCGATAAAACGCAGGTCGGCCGCGCGTCCCGCTCCAACTCCATACGTTTTCGTCGGGGTGTTCACCGCGACAAAAATGAGATCGGCAGCCTTGATCGTTTCTTTGACGGCCGTGGAAAAGAAGAGGTTTCGTCCCCGACATTTTTTGACGACGTCATCGAGTCCGGGCTCGTAGATCGGGAGCGTGTCCGAATTCCAGGCCGCAATCCTTCCGGCGTTCATATCGACGACCGTGACGGTGATGTCAGGGGCTTTGAGAGCGATCATCGCCATGGTTGGACCGCCCACGTAACCGGCGCCGATACAGCAAATATTCATGAGTGTGAGATCTGGTGACCGAGAGAGGGCCCCGGTTTCATTTGATAACCGACCGTTTCTCCGCAGCCACAAAAAAGCGGGCCAAAATTCGGGCCCGCTAAGCTTAGCAATCTTTTAAAAAACCGCTCAGGCCGGATGAGGCGAAGGAGCGGCCCCGCCTAACGGATCGGGCGAGACTTTCTCGTGCGCTTTTTTGTTTCCGCGATCGTCGGATTTCAACTGAGGAGTGATCGCCTCACGGGTCACAGGTGAGCGCAGCTCGCCAAATTGAACCAATTCCTTCACATGCTTGCCTTCGATCGTCTCATGTTCGAGGAGTGCCTGGGCAATTTTGTCCAAAGCCACGCGGTGACCCAGAATGATCTTCTGCGAGCGTGCGTAAGACTCGTCCACGAGTTTTTTGACCTCGAGATCGATCAAATGAGCGGTCTCTTCCGAGACGTTGTGAGAGCGGGTGATCTCACGCCCGAGGAAAACCGTGTCTTGGTTCTCGCCATAGGAAATGGGTCCGAGGGGACTCATGCCCCAATTACATACCATATGCCGGGCAAGCTTCGTTGCCTGTTCGATATCGCCGGATGCGCCGCTGGTAATATCGTCGAGAGCGACCTCCTCCGCAATTCGACCTCCATACAACGCCGCCAAGCGATTCAGCATTTTACGCCTCGCGTAGTTATAAGTGTCCTTGGTCGGAATATACATCGTGCTGCCCAAGGACCGTCCACGGGGGATAATCGTAACCTTGTGGACAGGGAGCGACTCGTCGTCAATCACGACGCTCACAAGTGCATGGCCCGCCTCGTGATAAGCGACAACCTTCTTGTCCTCGTCGTCCATTACCTTGCGCCGCTCGCGGCCAAAAAGAACCTTGTTCCGTGCGTCATCGACGTCCTGCATTTCCACTTTCTTCTTGTTACGGCGAGCCGCGAGCAGGGCGGACTCATTGAGCAAATTAGCCAGTTCGGCACCGGAAAGACCGGGCGTCCCCCGGGCGATCACCGAAAGATCGACGTCCTCCGCCAAGGTAATCTTGCGGGCATGAACACGTAGAATCTGCTCGCGCCCGACGAGATCGGGCAAGTCGACGTAAATCTGTCGGTCGAACCGACCTGGACGCAGGAGTGCGGCGTCCAGCACATCGGGACGATTCGTCGCCGCGATAATGATAACGCCTTCGTTGGTATCGAAGCCGTCCATTTCCACCAGCATCGAATTCAACGTCTGTTCGCGCTCGTCGTTGCCGCCGCCAAGACCGGCTCCGCGCTGGCGGCCGACGGCATCGATTTCGTCGATGAAAATCAGGCAAGGCGCATTCTTGCGGCCTTGCTCGAACATATCGCGAACGCGACTCGCACCGACACCCACGAACATTTCGACGAAATCCGAACCCGAGATACTGAAAAACGGGACCTCGGCTTCGCCCGCCACTGCCTTGGCCAGGAGCGTCTTACCCGTGCCGGGAGGACCCACCATCAAAATACCCTTGGGGATTTTTCCACCCATCTTCGTAAATTTCTTGGGATCTTTAAGAAATTCAACAATTTCGGCGACCTCTTCCTTGGCTTCATCGCAACCCGCCACTTCCGAGAAGGTGATCTTGTCGCGATCTCGGTTGAGAAGCTTTGCCCGGCTTTTGCCGAAATTGAGGGCACCACGGCCCGCGTTTCGCAACTGCCTCACGAAGAGGAAGTACAGCAAACCGATGATAATAATGAAAGGGATGATCTGCGATGCGATCTGCGTCAGCAACGTAGTTGCAGGTTGTTCGATGAACTTCTGCGACTTTTGGAGTTTTTCCAGATTCGTGTCGGTCAGGCGGCCCGAGGCGCGAAAATGCTGAGTTTTTCCAGACTCGGTCGTCAGCACCGGTTCCAGCGTTTCCCCGCGAACAATCACCCAATCTCTGCCGCCCGCACCGTCGGGCTGAATCAGCCCTTCGCGAATTTGACCGGATTCGGCAAGCTCCACCACTTTCTGGAGGTTGAGAACCGCAGGAGACTTAACCTTGGCCGGGTTTAGGAGGAACAACGCAAGAACCGCGGCAACGATCGCCAACCAGATCAGCAGGACTTTCGGCTGAAAACGTTCCGGTGGTAAATTCTTGAGGGGCCTACGTTTGTTTTTGAGTTCGTTTTCGGACATTTTCCTTTTGGGACTAGGGAAAGAGGATAGTGGTTCCCGGACTGCAAGTCAATTGGTGCGAGTCGGTTTCGTTTATGGAATATTCAATTGAAGATTCTACCCAACGACGGGCCGCGAGGTTACACTTTTTTCGTCACTTTTTGACGATATTTGAGCCGCAAGTCCTCAATGATCGCAAATCCATCCTTCCCGAGGCTCAGCCTTAGAGGTGAACCCGCTTCGACAGCGCGGAGGAGGATTTCGAACCCTTGTCGAGAGAGATCTCCGGCGGCACCGCCTAAGACCAGCAGCCAACGCTGCAATGCGCGTCGCGTTACTGCGCGCGGAACACCCGAAAGCGTATCCAAATGCAGTACTTTTCCTCTCAGCGGATTCGCGCGTTCCACCCACAATTCCAGCGCGTCGGCATCTTCTTCGAGCATCTCGCGAGAGAGCGCCGCCCCACCGAGTGCGTCACGATCCCGAGCGGCCCGCCTCCAGGCGGGAAGCACCCGTTGCCTGATGCGATTTCTAAAATGTTCTCCCCGTCGGTTGCTCTCATCCTCGCGCCAGGGGATCTCACATTCCTGGAGAGCCGCGGCGAGTTCGCTTTTCGTCAGCGTCAAAAGACAGCGCACATGCACGCGACCTCGAGTCATGGTTTGCAAAGGACGGGGTGCTGCGAGGCCCGCAGTACCGCTCCCGCGCGCGAGCCGCATCATGATCGATTCCGCGATATCGTCTTTCTGATGCCCCAACCAAAGCGACCGAGCTCCCGCCTCGGCGAGAGCGCCTTCGAAGAACGCGAATCGAGCGGTTCTTGCGGCCGCTTCGCCGACGGGAGCGGTACGCTCCCTCCGAACCCAGCTCCCCGAAAGTAACGAAACGCCCAATCCCGCACAAACCGCACGACAGAAGCGCAAATCGCCGCCCGAAGCGGGCCCGCGAAGCCGGTGGTTGAAATGAAGGGCCACCAAGCGCGAACGACGCGCGGGCCAATGCGCCCACAGCAACAAAAGAAGCGCCAGCGAATCTGCGCCCCCGGAGAAGCCGACCCCCCACGCGGCCCGCGGCGCACGTGCTTTCATCGAAGCCCATGCCACCACCCGCGGGTGAAGACGCTTCAGCGGGATCTCCCCGGCCAATGCGAGGGCGGCACCCTGCCAGTCGAAACGCTTCGATCGACCGAAAGGCATGATCGATCTTGGATCGCTCAGGCGAAGGTTAAAAACTCCCGGCCAAAATAGGGGACCAGAACAGCAGGGAGCTTCACTCGCCCGTCGGCCTGCAAGTTGTTTTCCAGGAGCGCGGCAAGCACGCGGGGCACCGCCAGTCCGGAGCCATTGATGGTATGCACCAACTCGTTCTTTCCACTGTCCTTGGCTCGATAACGAATCTGCGCACGCCGCGCTTGGAAGCTTTCGAAATTGGAGCAGCTCGAAACCTCCAACCAGCGCTTCTGCCCCGCACTCCACACTTCCAAATCGTATTTTTTAGCCTGTGCGAAACCGACATCGCCTCCACACATCAGGAGAACGCGATACGGCAACTCGAGCTTCTTCAGGAGGTTCTCCGCATCCGTCCGAAGTCGATCGAGTTCGTCATAACTGGTCGCAGGGTGGACCCATTTGAGCAACTCGACTTTGTCGAACTGGTGCAACCGATTGAGTCCACGCACATCCTTCCCGTAGCTTCCCGCTTCGCGTCGAAAACACGGCGTGTAGGCGCAGCGAAAAACCGGCAGACTCTCCTCGGGAATGATTTCGTCGCGGAAAAAGTTCGTCAGCGGTACCTCCGCCGTAGGCACCGCGTAGAGGTGATCCCCGGCGGTCTCGTACATCTGGCCTTCTTTATCGGGCAGCTGACCCGTTGCCGTGGCGCTTGCGGCATTGACGAAAATAGGCGGAGCGACCTCGATATAACCGGCCTTGCCCGCTTCATCCAAAAAGAAATGCAGGAGCGCACGCACGATTCGCGCGCCGTCGCCCACGTAAAATGGAAACCCGGCCCCAGTCACTTTGGAGCCGCGAGCGAAATCGAAAAGACGTTCGAAACCGTCGATTTCCCAGTGTGCCCTCGCCGAACTGGAGACGCTCTCCGGGTTGCCGTGAGTCGCAAAAATCTGATTCTCCTCGGGCGTGCGCCCTTCCGGAACGCTGGAATGCGGAAGGTTCGGAATCGCCAGCATGGCATGCCGCCACGCCGCCTCGGTCGCAGTCAACTCCGACTCCTTCTCTTTCGCCTGCGCCGAAACCGTCTTCATCTCCGTCACTTTCGCGAGAAACTCGGGCGATCCCTTTTTCAGTGCCACCATCTCGCCATTGGCGTTCTTTTGCTTGGACCGCAGCAACTCGACTTCCTGGAGCTGCGCACGCCACGCCGCGTCGAGTGCGAGGACGGCATCGATGTCGACGTCCAAGTGTTTCTTGGCAATCGCCGCACGCACAAGTTCGGGCGATTCACGGAGGAGTTTGGGATCGAGCATGGGATCTAGGCGAAACCACGAATTGGCGTGGTTGAACACCTTTTTCTTTAGCCAACCTCGGCAGACGTCTCAGGGAGCCACACCCAGGG
>Ga0335394_10000351_pt1 | contig 47518 bp, 34 predicted proteins | sample MAT03_FD_205741 | JGI IMG/M metagenome (GOLD analysis project Ga0335394, IMG submission 205741) | Freshwater microbial communities from Lake Fryxell liftoff mats and glacier meltwater in Antarctica - MAT-03 (spades assembly) (version 2) ... | reverse complement strand
AAGCAAAGTATTCAATGGGTGTCAACTTGGGTGAATGACTCGGAGTTGCAATCATGTTTTAACCTCCAAAAAACTCAGGGTGGGATGGGTTTGTACTTGCATTATGGATGAATTTTACCTTTAGCAGGCTTTTTCGGTAGGGCTTGCGGTGTGGTCATTTTGGTGTACAACTCAAAGAGTTTTTCGAGGCGTTCCGTGTCGTTTTTGAAGCGGCGACCGATGTAGATGCGTTCGATCGCTTCGTCGTTGCGATCGTGCGCTTCCCTAACTAACGGGAATTCGGTATCCATGCGATCGCGATCGTACATATCGGCAATCGTCGCGGGGAAATATTGCTCTCGTGCTAGCAGAATGTCTTCGGCGCAGCGGGTGAGGTCGGCTTTGTTGCGATCGGTGAGCGTGGGGACGGGGAAGGTGTTCCAGCCGAGGGTGTTGGAGTAGCGAAAGTCGGTTTTTAGCTTGCCGCAGACGGTGGCGATCCAGACTAGGTGGAGGCGGGAAGCGATCAGCGCCATGTTCCAGAGTGGGGCATCGTAGAGGGCAAAGGCACTATCGGCTACTATTGTTCCAACTGCACATAATGCGAAAGGCAGAAACTCACGATTTTCTGAGCTATGTCTTGGGATAACAACAGGAACTTCGCCTCCTTCTTGACGAACTTCCTGGAAACGATGCGACCAATTTGATGCTGTATTGGTCGCCGCCTTAGAGCTTCTTGCTCGAAAATTTTTGACTTTTTCTAAACGCTCAACGATGGTGGAATTTTCCGAAGCTTCCATGAGCCTTTCGTCCTTGATCCATAGGCAATAACGTAGAGACCCGTCTATTGCATCATTGGAACCAACAAAACGACGCACAAACGAGCGTCCAGAATCAGTAGTTTTAGAAATAACTTGGTATTCTTTAGCAGATAATATCAGTCCACCATCATCTGTGGGTTTATTTCCATAGTCCATAGAAGCCAACTGGCTCACTCGTTGAGATGTTTTACTTACCACAACGTTATATCCAGCTACCAAATAAGCATTGATATTTGCCGTTTCCCTGGCTACTGTCTCACCGTTTTCCTCAACAGAAATCAAATGTCGAACTTTGCCAGCATGATTGGAAATCCCCACAATCGCCACCGTCACCCCAGCATTATGACTCGCCAAATTTGCCCATTTGAAACTCGTATGAGCAAAAGCGATCTCATGTCCCGTCTCAAAAATCAGCGGCCAGAGAATCGGCACCTGTTGCCCCTGACAGATTGAATTAGTAGACACAAAAGCAGCAGCCGATTGGGTTTGCGTCCCATAATCTGCCGCCTTCATAAACCAGCCCGACACATAATCGAGCGACTTCCACAGTTTGGTGCGTGCATCGAAAATAAGTTTCAGATCGTCTTTCTGCGAGTTTGATTGCCAAGTCGATCCGAGATAAGGCGGATTCCCACAAATGTATGTCTCCCCGCCCTCATTGGCAAAATCAATCTCCGCCTGTTCCCTTGTTTCCCCCCACAAATCCAAATCCTCACGCTGCACCTTCACGCCCGTTCCCGTCGGTGGACAAAGACTCAACCAATCCAACCGCAACGCATTGCCACAAGTAATCCAGTTATCATCCTTCAGCGGCAAAAACTCCAACAGCGCCAGCTTCGGCCCCCGATACAGCACATCGCACTGATACTCCGCAATAATCAACGCCAACCGCGCAATCTCACAGGAAAAATGGCGCAACTCAATCCCCCGAAAATTGGTCAGCGGGATGTCGGAACGCCGATCGCCCTCCCCCCGCAGTTCATTAATCTTCGCTTCAATCGCCCTCATCTCCTTATAAGCAATCACCAAAAAATTCCCCGATCCACAAGCCGGATCAAACACCCGAATCCGCGCCATCCGTTGCCGCAAATTCAGCAACTTGCGGGCGTTGTCCCCCGCCGCTTCTAGTTGAACACGCAAATCATCCAAAAACAGCGGATTCAGCACCTTGAGGATATTCGGCACACTCGTATAGTGCATCCCCAGCGCCCCGCGTTCCTCATCATCCGCCACCGCCTGAATCATTGAGCCGAAAATATCTGGATTGATCTTCGTCCAGTCCAGATTGCCAACGTGAAGCAGGTACGATCGGGCAATCTTACTAAAACGCGGCACTTCAACGCAGCCATCTTCCCTGGCCGAAAACAGCCCTCCATTCACATAGGGAAAACTATTAGCCCAATTGCGAATCTGAGCCGATTCCCGCCCCTTGAGCGGCATACTCATCGATCGGAACAACTCCGACAGCACTTCATGGGTATTCGAGGAATCGCGATCGCTCATCTGCGCGATCGTAGATGTAAAAATGCCCGAACTGTGGAAAATATTCGTATCCTCAGCAAAGAAGCAGAAAATCAGCCGCGCCATGAAGTGATTCAGATCCTCTCGGCGATCGGTCTTATCCCAGTCGGGGTTATCCTTCAGCAATTCAATATAGAGGCGGTTGAGGCGCGCCGTAGCCTTGATATCAAAGGCATTCTCCCGAATCTGCCGAACCGTCGTAATCCCCGCCAGCGCTAAGAAAAACCCGAAGTGGTCATGAAAATTGGGGTAGTCGCAGGCGATCGTCTCTCCATCCGCCAGATTTTCCGCCTCAAAGCTTTGGCCATCCGTAGCGAGGATGAACTTAGCCTTATATCGCACCGTCGCCGGACTCTCCCGCAAGGCTGTGAGGGTAGTTGTCACCTCACCTTCTGAGCAAACCTTCAGATGAATATTGTTACGCTGGAGTACGCCGCCGAGGTCAGATTGGTTTGAGCTATTGCTTTTGAGCCGCTTGAGGGTGGTCTGCTTGTTGCCAAAAGCTTCCAGAAAGGCAAGGGGGAAAGATTCCGGGTCAAAAGGCGCTTCGGCGAGCCTGGAAACGGCTTCTTCGATTTCGACTGCATTCATATTTCGACTATAGGTATAGCAGTTGACAGTTTAACTGTGATACCAATTTAATGTGAAGTTGCACATATCCCGATCCCCCTAAATCCCCCTTAATAAGGGGGACTTTGATCGGAATCTTGTCCCCCCCTTATTAAGGGGGGCTAGGGGGGATCGGATTCTATGCAGCCTCATAAAAAATTGGTATGACCTGTGACAGTTGCATAACGAGAATCAAACCATTGATACAATACAGGTATCGGCTCTATTCATGAAGTTATTTATGTCCTCACCGATGTGGCGGTTGCTATATAAGCAAGGGATGCAGCCGTTGAATCAGCTACAATTTTTAGTACGTTCAAACCAGCTATTCGACAATCTAACGTATAATAATCGTATATCTAGGGCTGTATATCGAAAACAATTTCCTCATATAATTGCTCGATCGGCAAACTTAGATTGATACTTTGAAACTCAACCATATCACCCTCCCGATAGCTCAAAATCACCCATTCACCAGCATCATTTTTATGATAAATATCGATCGCAATTTCATCAGAACTGACTAACACATAATCAACCAGATTCGGATTGCGGCGATACTTTTCAAACTTCTTCCCTCGATCGTAAGCTTCGGTGCTATCCGATAAAACCTCGACAATTAAACAGGGATAGGTAATATAGAGAGGATGCTCCCTATCTCGATCGTCACAAGTCACGCTTAGATCGGGATACGTGTAGTTGGGTGTATTGAGAATGTTAACCTTTAAATCTGAATTAAAAACACGACAAGGACTTCCCCGCAAGTGCGATCTGATTAAACTAGCAACATTTAATTTAATCGCACTATGATTTTGAGTGCCACCACTCATCGCATAAACCAGACCATCGATCAGTTCGTGTCTTTCTAGCTGCTTTTCTTCCCAACTAAAATACTCTTCCGGTGTAAAAGAGCGATCGTTATCTCGTGCTGCTATCACAACCATAAACTCCCTAATCAAAAAGTAATAATATTAATTATACCTCTAAAAATTCAGCATTCACGAGTTCGATCGCAGGCTTGAGATCGTATTTCATTTTCCTAGCAATTGTCGAACTTGTGCCAAGCCAACATCGCCTGGAATAGATTGAACTGTGCCACTATCAATCTCCGCAATCCGGTATTGAGCTTTCTGTACGCCCTCGTTCAAAACATCTCGATCGATCTGTTCTGTCATGCTTTCTAGGATCTTGTCGAGGAGGATAGCCTTGGCGGTATCGGGTAGGGCAGTTGCTTCGGAAATAAGCTGGTCTAGGGTTAGCATTGGATGATTTTGCTCCGAGGAAACGATCTGAGTTATAACAATTTTTACGGGAAGATTTATTGGTATTTTTGGGTCAGATAGTCTGTGTAGTCTACTTAAAGTTCATCATCATTCTTGGCTTGGCGGCGACGAGCCGCAATCCGTTTGGCAAGGTTAATGGCAGGTTGATTGGTGATGGCTCGACCGGATTCGATCGCTTCTATTTGCTTTTTTGCTGCTTCCCCAACGACGGGCTGAGATTAGGTGTGAAGGGGATACTTCATGATGAGCGATCGATCTGGGACACCTCAATTATAGCAAGTCTCTGTCACCAGCTACAGTAGCAACTTAAATTAGGACTTATGTATGGATGCCCAGAAACCGAGTTTTTGCTGAGAAGACGCGTTGCAGTCCGCAGATTTGGTAAAAAACCCGGTTTCTTTGGTCTGAGTTACCCATGAATGACCAGAAACCGGGTTTTTTACGAAAAGACGCGTTGCAGTCCACAAATTCGGTAAAAATCCGGTTTCTTCGATCGGAGTTGGTAAGTCCTGTAATGAATCGAGCCCAAATGTAAAATCTTGTTATAAATTACTTGACACCCGGAACTAAATCTCTATGATCAGTGACTATAATTCAATACGGTTCACTTAACATTATTTATGCCCCGGAGATCCCCCTAAATCCCCCTTAAGAAGGGGGACTTTGAGAGCATTCTTGTCCCCCCCTTCTTAAGGGGGGTTAGGGGGGATCTCTCTTAAGTGAACCGTATTGGACTATAATTGGGTAAAAAATAATTTCCTAGGGAAAATTCCATGAAAAAACTAACTATAATTTTATTCACTACAGCTTTAACTCTAAGTATCTTCTGTTTTCCCACAGCAGCTTTCGCTAAAGCAAAAATTCAGATCGCCATCCTTTTAGATTCTAGTAATAGCATGGATGGACTGATTGACCAGACTCGCAATCAACTTTGGCAAATTGTGAATTTTTTAACTAAAGTCACCAAAGATGGCGAAGTGCCAGAGTTACAAGTCGCTCTCTACCATTATGGTAATGACAGCTTACCTTCTGAGGAAGGTTTTGTCAGATTGTTAACTGGATTTACTCCTGAATTAGATGTAGTTTCCGAAAAGCTATTTAGTATCAAAACCAACGGCGGTCAAGAATATGCTGGCTGGGTAATTCGCTCCGCCATGCAACAATTAAACTGGAGTAAAGATCCTGCTGATTTTCGTGTGATTTTTATTGCGGGTAATGAACCCTTCGATCAAGGCCCAATTGTTTGGACTCAATCTGTCAATCTCGCTGTGAAAGGAGATACTCTCGTTAATACTATTTACTGTGGTTCAGCGGAAAGTCAGGAGCGACAACTTTGGGCATCAGGAGCTACTGTAGCAAAAGGCAGTCACTTTAATATCAATCAAAATCAAGCAATTGTGGTAATTAAATCCCCTTTCGACGACCAGATTTCGACATTTAACACTAAACTAAATCAAACCTACATTCCCTATGGTAGAGAAGGCAAAGTAGGACAACAGCGTCAAGCAGTTGAAGATAGTAATGCTGGCAGAAATTTGGTGATGCGTGGTCTCTCGAAAGCTTCTGAATACTATGATAATGCTTCTTGGGATTTGCTCGATGCTCTCGAAAACGGTAGAGTTACAATTGAATCACTCTCAAATGATGCTTTGCCAGAAGTGATGCGTAGTATGGCTTTAGCCGAAAAAAGAGCATATGTAGCTGCTAAGAAAGCCGAAAGGGAGAGCATTAAAAAGACGATTCGCGAATTGTCTCAAAAGCGAAATGAATATGTTGAACAACAACGTAAAGCTAGTGCCAATAAAGGCGAGAATACGGTCGATAGCGTCATCATTCAAAGTCTCCGCCAACAATTAGCTGCTAAAGGATTTAAACTTCAGTAGTTACTGAAATACTCGAGCAGATGAACGCAGATATAATTTTATCTGCATTCATCCCTGTTCATCCGCTAACATCTGCGGCTCCCAACTCCCAATCTCACTACTTAGCAGCAGGTAAAGACAACTGAGGCGAAGTTTTAGGATAAGCTGCACTCTCAGGAATTGCTGCCGGTTTCTCGGAAAGCAAAAACTCCCTAATTAACCTAGCAACTGCTCTTTGAGCTAAACCGCCTACGACTTGCTGGCCCATGTTCTGCACTTCTGGTTTTACTAATAACTGCGGAATTAGCTGCAATACTTTCATGCTGTCAAAACCCGGAGTTGATTGCAAAATATCCCAAATTCGCTTGATATGTTCCAAGTTTTGTTGTTCGGTTGGTGAAACAACGGGTAGACTCGCTTTGACTCCAAACCATTCGCCGACAACTGCTTTGGCATTATCAAAAGCTTTGCTGGAAAGTGTGTCGAGACTTTTTACTAATTCAGCAACAATCCGATCGCGAATGAAATCTCCTCTCTGAGAAAATAAATACTCTAATCCTTGGTTGAGGATTTTGCTGACATCGTAATCGTCGCTTTCGCGGGCATTGTTCAGTAAGTTTTCTAAGCGGTTCCAGCGGAATTCGCCTTGTTTGAACAATAAATCTTGCAAAGATGCTCTCAATTCCGGTGCGGGATCACTCAACAGCCGTTTTGCTACGTAAGGATAAGCTTTACTCAGCACTTTGAATTCTGGATCGACATTAATCGCAATCCCTTCTAGGGTGACGAGCGATCGAATAATCAAAGCATAGTAAGCTGGAACTCGGAAAGGATATTCGTACATCACCGCCGAAAGTTCGTCAGTAATGCTTTTGAAATTGAGTTCGGCAACGCTAGCACCCAAAGCATTATTAAACACACCGGCCAAAGCTGGAATAATTGGCGTTAAATCGGTATCCGGTGTCAAAAATTCTAACTTGACATAATCTCTAGCTAAACCTTCAAAGTCGCGGTTCACCAAATGCACTACAGCTTCCAACAAGCCGTATCGCTGATAAGGTTTAACTTCGCTCATCATCCCGAAATCGAGATAAGCCAAGTGACCGTCAGGAGTTGCTAAAAGATTGCCGGGATGCGGGTCTGCGTGAAAGAAACCGTGTTCGAGAAGCTGTCTGAGGGAACACTGCACCCCCACTTCAATTAAGTAAGGAGCGTCGATTCCTTGAGCCTTGACTGCTTCCAAATTAGTGAGTTTGACGCCGGTGATCCATTCCATTGTCAAGACGCGACGGCGGGTATATTCCCAGTAGATTTTGGGAACGTAAATATCCTTCAAATTCCCGTAAAGTTCGGCAAAGCGTTCGGCGTTTTGTCCTTCGTGGGTATAATCCATTTCTTCGTAAATGCGCTCGCCCAACTCGTCCATAATTCCTGCTAAATCGCTGCGAATTATTTTGAAGTTATTTTGTGCCCAAAGTGCGACGCGCCGCAGGATATAAATATCTAAGCCGATGTTTTCGGCTAAACCCGGTCGCTGTACTTTGATGGCGACGATTTCCCCAGTTTTGAGTTTGCCTTTGTATACTTGTCCGAGGGATGCTGCTGCGATCGGATCTGCGGTGATTTCGGCGTAAATATCCTTGGGGTGTGCGCCCAATTCTTCTTGTATAAATTGATATGCTACTTCGTTGGGAAACGGTGGCAATTGGTCTTGCAGGGTTGTGAGTTCTTCTAAATATGCCGGCGGTACTAAGTCGGGACGAGTTGAGAGTGCTTGTCCGATTTTGATGAAGGCTGGGCCGAGTTGGCTGAGAATTTCCCGGAGGCGCACGGCGCGGCGCTTTTGGTTGGCTGCGGTGCGGCCTCTCTTTTTGTCCCACCACAAACTGAAGGCAAAGCTAAAAAATGTCCAAACAACACTCGACAGCCGTCCCCAGACTTGCAGGGGACGATCGCGATACTGGGCTGCGATCGCCACTGGATCGTAGCGCACGGCTTCTCCTGCCAACTCATAAGCTAGATCTTTGGCTGATTTGAGCGGTTGGGGAGTTGTCGCCACTGTCTCTAGTTCTACTTGTATTGCTTGCAGGGGAACGGTTTCTACCTCTTGGAGATTGCCGAGTGCAGTGTGAGTCCCTGAATTTGAGTAAGTTGGCGGGGAGGCTGGCGATACCGTCTTGACATCCATAAACTCAGACCTAGTGTGAAGCATTGTAAACACATTGTAACAATTTGTCGCCTTCTGACCACTGCTTTAAGGTATAAAACCAAAGAAAGAAGTCATTAGTCATTAGTCATTAGTCATTAGTCATTAGTCATTAGTCATTAGTCCTTAGTCCTTAGTTATTAGTCCAAGACTTATGTAGTACGACCAAAGAAACCGGGTTTTTTAGTGGATCTAGGGTCGTAACGCATCTTTTCGGGAAAAACCCGGTTTCTGGCTACCCCCTCTCCCCCTCTCCCCCTCTCCCCCTCTCCCATTCTCCCCCTCTCTCCCTCTTTACTCCCCGCCGGTTCTGAGGAGTCGATCGCGAATGCCTGAAAGTTGCGATTTTGTACTGACGGGCGATCGAGGTTGGGGCATTTCAGTATTGGGCCAGTTCGCTAAGTCGTGACAGGGACAGGACTGCGGTGGCATTCCGTTTTCGTGAAAGACTACGGGCATGGCGCAGCGCGCGCAGGGACTGATTTCCCATCCTGATGTCAGCAGTTGGGCAATTGTTTGGTTTGTGCCTTGCAGGTAGCAGTCTCCGCTGTCGGGGGAGATGATTTTTTGCCAGCATTCTTCAAATTCGCTGCTGTAGCGATCGCCCGCAATTACCGATTTTGGTAGCAGCGCTTCGGAACCGTTGCAAATTAATACTTTTTTGCCTAACTGAAACCAGTAAGCAATATATTTTATCACTTCATTATTGGATGCCATAACTTTTAGTCAATCCTGCAATTGATTAGCAATTTTAGACTTTAAACTTTAAACCTACACTCTATCCAAAGAGACATTTTATATTTTACATATTTTCAAAACTTGGCTATTTTTAGTGTCCAATTGTGGTGTGGGTTTCCCAATAGAGTAGTTCCTTGGAGTAATTTATGTAAGTTTTGAGTTGTCAATCTTGGTTAGAATTATACCTAATTTTTAGCTAAAATTGTCCACCGGGAAACCTGGATTTTTTCTCAGAAAGTCGATCGCACTTCCGGCTGATTAATTCTTGGCTAGTGGCAGTCGCGTACCCAAAGTGCTGAGATTCAAGGCGTAACCTCCGGTAGCGAGATAAACAGTATCGGCGATCGCCCCGATGTGGCGGACGAGAGTGCCGAGGCGATCGCGAAACAGCCGCCCCGCCGGATAAGCAGGCACAACGCCCCATCCGGTTTCTTCCCCTACCAAAATTACATCAGCCTCCGCCGACTTCAAACAGGCTAGCAAATCTTGCTGCGTAGTCGCCCAAACAGCAGCTTCTTGTTCCAAAAGATTTGCCGTCCAAGTTCCCAGGGAATCAATCAACAAGCAATCTGAGGGCTGGCTGGCTCGCACAACTGGCGATAATTCGATCGGCACTTCTAGAGTTTTCCAATCAACAGAACGGCGATTTCGGTGCTGTTCGAGGCGACGAAGCCACTCCAAATCTGCTCGATCAACCTGGCCGGTAGCCACATAGATTACTTGTTTTCCCGAACCCGCCGCCAGAGTTTCGGCCCATTCACTTTTGCCACTTCGGGCCGGCCCAGTTACTAAGATTAATTGTCTCGATGTGGTGGGGTCTGAGTTAGTCATTAGTCAGTCGATTTTAGATTTTAGATTTTAGATTTTAGATTTACTCCACAACAAATGATTTTGGGAGATTGAAGTTTGGTTAAAATTTTTGGGCGGATGGCGACTAATGTCGCGGGCTTGTCTCCGTTCTTTGGGCGGGGTCACATACAAAGGATTAAACATAATTCCCAATTGCCAATTACCAATTACCAATTACCAATTATCATTTAAACGGCTAACTACCAAATGCTTTTTAAGCGATAATAGCATTGATGAGACAATATCAGAGTAAGTCGATCGAGAACCCCCGTATTTCCCAAGCTGTTATTTATGCCAGATCATCCTCAGATCTCAGCGATTATTTGCACCCACAATCGCGCCGCCTATTTAGGTGGGGCGATCGACAGCTTGCTGGTACAGGATTTTGCCGACAACTTTGAAGTAGTAATAGTCGATAACGGTTCTAGCGATTATGCGACTGCCGAAAGTTCCATTTCGCGCACCCGTGAGGTGGTAGAAGCGAGACTGGGCGATCGACGGCTCAAGTACGTATGGGAACCCGAAATCGGTCTGTCAGTAGCCCGGAACACTGGCGCAAAGGCAGCTCGTAGCCAAATATTGGCTTATCTCGATGACGACGCTATTGCTGAGCCGAATTGGCTCAGGGTGCTGCACGCGGCTTATCAAAGCAATCAAAAACTAGCCATAGCAGGCGGCAAAGTTAACTTGCTGTGGCCTGCTGGAGTCTCCCCGCCCGACTGGCTGTCGCCCGGATTGGCCCAGAACTTGGGAGTTTACGATTTAGGCGATACTTGCGTGTATGTAACTGCTGCCGGTTTGACTCCCAGGGGTGTAAACTACTCGATCCGGCGCGCTTTTCTCGAACAAATTGGCGGCTTCGATGTCAAACTCGGTAGAGTCGGCAAAAAGTTGCTGTCAAATGAAGAATTGCGCGCCACAGAATTAGCATTAGAGTTAGGTTGGCAAGTAATTTATCTGCCGTCCGCGTTGGTGATGCACAATGTTGCCTCAGAACGGCTCAACAAAGCTTGGTTTCTAGAACGCGGGTGGTGGCAAGGCATCAGCGAGTGTTATCGCGAACAATTGTCCGATCGAGCCGGTATTGCTCAGCTTGGGCGGGGGGGTGAAAGAATATTGAGGGGTGTCTGGAAGTCTTTTAAATATATTAGAGATCCAGGGCTGCGCTTTGAAAATTTCGTTTTTGCCTGGGGTCAAATCGGTTATTTGAGCGCAGCCATCCGCGGCCTGATTTTTGCACCGAAATCGACCAGCAGGCATTAGGCTATAGGCAATATGCCTCGCTGTTCAAGTCGTCGGCGCGGCTGTGCCGATCGCAATTCATCCACCAAAACTCGACCGCATTTAGGTTCAAGCACTCGATTATGACATCTAGTTCATCCAAGATTCCGGTTTCAGTTCTCATTCCGGCAAAAGACGAAGAACTTAATCTACCTGCGTGTCTTGCCAGCATTGCCAGGGCGGATGAAGTTTTCATGGTTGATTCCCAAAGTAGCGATCGCACGGTAGAAATTGCCATCAGCAGTGGCGCAAAAGTAGTGCAGTTTTACTTCGACAACCGCTGGCCGAAAAAGAAAAATTGGTCTTTGGACAATCTGCCCTTTCGCAACGAATGGGTATTAATTGTCGATTGCGACGAGCGCATTCCGCCGGAACTTTGGGACGAAATCGCACGGGTGATTGAAGACCCCAATTTTGACGGTTACTACCTCAACCGCAAAGTCTTCTTTTTAGGTCAGTGGCTGCGTTACGGCGGCCGATATCCCGACTGGAATTTGCGTTTGTTCAAGCATCAAAAAGGCCGTTACGAAAATCTCGGAACTGAATCCGTCCCCAATACTGGCGACAACGAAGTTCACGAACACGTCATTTTAGCCGGTTCAGTCGGCTACTTAAAAAATGACATGATCCACGAGGATTACCGCGATTTATTTCACTGGATAGAACGGCATAACCGCTATTCTAATTGGGAAGCTCGCGTTTATTACAATATTATTGAAGGGCGCGACGACAGCGGCACTATTGGTGCTCACTTATTTGGAGATGCCGTACAGCGGAAGCGATTTCTCAAAAAAGTTTGGGTGCGGCTGCCTTTTAAACCACTGCTCAGATTTATTTTATTTTACTTCATTCAGCTTGGCTTTTTGGATGGAAAAGCTGGCTATATTTATGCAAGACTATTGAGTCAGTACGAGTATCAAATTAATGCAAAACTTTACGAGTTGCGTTGTTGTGGCGGTCAGTTGAATGTGGCAGAACCTGAAGCTCCCCTATCTCCGCCTCTAGTAATAAATCAGGAGACTGAAGGAAGAAGAAGACCGAGCAGTTGAAACCGCGTCTATAAAAACAAAACCCGCCTGCGCGGGTTGAAGATCGAGCAGTAAAAATTACTTTATTTCTTCAGTCGGATTGAAGTGTACTTCGTTTCTGTAAACCTGGTCTCAACCACCGTCTTGTTTTTATTTAATAAGTTCTTCTAGTGAGGGAAAAAGTAATTTTTCGGCGCTGATTTTTTCGCAATCGCAAGGCTGTTGAATTGCGGCAATAGCAGAGACATTACCTAACAGTAAACGGATGCTTTCAATTAATAGTGGTAGAGTTAATAAAACGATCGCCCCAGACACCAGCAAGCTAATCAAGCCATCCGCCCAATTCCAGTGCAGCCAAGCTACGGCGATCGCAGCTAAAATTACTCCAACCGACGAAAAAATGTCGGCGACTGCGTGCAGAAACGCGCTTTTGAGGTTCAAGTCGCCGTGACAGCAGGAATGCAAGCAACAAGCATTAATCGAGTTGATGCTTAAACCGACTATGGCGGTAATTAACATCGGGAGTCCTTCTACTTCGGGAGTTGGGGACAGCAATCGGTCGATCGACTCTACTGCAATCCACAGGGCGATCGCCACTAAACTGATACTATTAACTAAGGCAGCAATGATTTCTCCTCGTTCAGGAATTGGCGATTGTGCGATCGTACAATCTACGGATTTACTTTGGCGTTTGACTGAGGAGTACCAAGTCGCTGTCAAAGTTATTGCTAAAGCTGCTACATCTGAAAAAACGTGACCCGCATCTGCTAATAGGGACAAACTATGAGAATTAAGTGCGGCGATTAACTCTGCTACAAAAAAGCTGCTAAGCAGTACCAATGCTGTTTGTAAAAGTCGAACTTTGCCAATTCTGGGATTTATATTCTCGCATTGTGCGATATCCTTGGCGTTTTCCGAGTCAAAATTGTCCCTAACTAGAAATGTCATGCAGCAGTCCTTAAGGTTAAACTCGATTTTAAATTAAACATTAAATTAACTATCAATGACCGATTATATACCAAATCCGAACCAAGATCAGGAAAATTTGATCGCAAATTCCCCAAATTCTCAAATAAACGATCGTCCAATTAGCGACAATCACGCAAATACTTTGACAGGCGAATCTTTAATTGATTTGCGGCTGTACAACCAGTCAAAGTTCGATCGCGGAAGGCCTGGTTGGCTAATTTTGCTCTGGTGGTTCGTCCAGGCGATCGCCTTTCCCCTCACTCCACACCCTTGTAATAGCATCAGGAGCGGGCTGTTGCGGTTATTTGGAGCAAAAATAGGTCGAGGTGCGGTGATTCGCCCCACGGCTCGTTTTACCTATCCGTGGAAAATTGAAATCGGAGACTACAGTTGGATCGGCGATGATGTTGTATTGTACAGTTTGGAGCGAATTGCGATCGGCAAACACTGCGTCATTTCTCAAAAAAGTTACCTCTGCACCGGCACTCATGACCCTCAAGACCCAGCCTTTGGCTTAATCACAGCACCTGTGATCATTAATAACGGCGTTTGGATTGCCGCCGACTGCTTCATTGGCCCCGGTGTCGAAATCGGTGCCAACGCTTTAATTGGAGCTCGCAGCAGCGTCTTTAAAAATATGCCAGCCAGCTTTGTTTGCACGGGAACACCTTGTCGTCCCCGCTATCGGCGAGAAATCAACCAAAGTTCGTAAGAGACATTGCACCTGGAAACTAAGCAGCTTTACAAGCTTGCTGCCGAATAGGAATTTCAATGACGAATTCTATTCCCTTTCCTAATCCAGGCTGGCAGTATAATCTGCCTCCATGCTTTTCAACAATAATTTGATAACTGATAGATAACCCCAACCCAGTTCCTTTACCGATAGGTTTGGTCGTAAAAAAAGGGTCAAATAGTTTCGGTTGTAGAGTTTCGCAAACTCCCAGACCGTTGTCACTAATATGAATAGCAACCCAATTCTCGTCAGTTACTTTTGTACAAATCTGAATGCGGTTCGGGTGTTGTTTGATTTCTGCAAAGGAACGCTGCTGATTAGATTCATCCAAAGCATCAATGGCATTTGAAAGAACATTCATGAACACTTGATTGAGTTGTCCGGCATGGCATTCTACTGGTGGAAGCTGACCGTACTTTTTTATTAGTTCAATCTCAGGATGCTCTGGTTTTGCTTTTAAACGATGATGCAGGATGGTGAGTGTACTATCAATTCCTTCATGGATATTTACTGCTTTCACGTCTGCCTCATCTAGGCGAGAAAAGATTCGCATAGACTTGACAATCTCCTGGATGCGCTGCGTTCCTAAGTTGATTGAGTTAAGAACTTTGATAAAATCTTCCTCCAGAAATTCCAGTTCTATTTCATCCATTGCTGCTTGAATCCGAGGGGTGGGATTTACATAATCCTCTTGATAGAGGTGTATAATTTTTAGTAAGTTATGAGCGTACTCTTGGGCATAACCCAGATTGCCAGAAATGAAATTTATAGGGTTGTTTATTTCATGAGCAATACCAGCAGCCATTTGCCCTAAGCCGGACATTTTCTCGCTTTGGATTAACTTAAGTTGCATTTGTTTTAAATCTTCATAACCTTGGCTGACTTCTACAATTTTTTGCTCTAATAATATATTTTTTTCCTCTAATTTTTCAGCTAGAACATGAAGCTTTAAATGCAGTTTGACGCGAGCTAATACTTCCTCTTGTTGGAAGGGTTTGGTAATATAATCTACAGCCCCAAGCTTAAACCCCTCAACTTTATTAGCCGTATCCGAGAGAGCAGTCATAAATATAACGGGAATCTGTTTAGTTTCTGGATTAGCCTGTAATCGACGACAGGTTTCAAATCCATCAATTTCTGGCATCATGACATCTAGCAAGATTAGATCGGGTAGAGCATATTTGACCCGCTCTAGTGCCATCTTTCCAGATTTCGCAACCCGTATTTCAAATCCTTCCTGACTTAAGGCATCAGATAAGACACCCAAGTTGGCTGAATTGTCATCAACTATAAGAATTGTACCCTTGGGTTGAATTGCTGAATTCATAAACCTTACTTGTAGGATTGAATAAAGATTAAAATCTCTTCGTCTTGAAAGTCCTTGGCCATTTGATGCAATCTTTTAGCGAAGGGAATGTATTTTGGATCTATTTCTTCAAGTAATACCGCCTGTTTAACTATTTCTCGGAAATTTCCTTTCATCGCCAGCTCGTATAGTATTTCCATTTCTGTAGCAGGTGGGGAAATTAGCTCATCGGTGTCTGAGGCGATCGCCAGTGGAGCTTCATTGGCTTCATAAACCCATTCCAAATCAAGATACTTTTGCAATTTTTCCAGGAGTTCTGTTGCTTGAACAGGTTTGGGAATAAAGGTGTTGCCTCCTGCCTCTAAACTTCTGTATTGATCGGTTTCAAATACGCTGGCAGAAGACACAATAATCACGATGTCTTTGAAATTTTCCGAGTCTCGAACCCGCTTAATCAGCTCGTAGCCATCTAGTTCGGGCATTAATAGGTCGGTAACGATTAAATCTGGCTGCACCTCTAGAATTTTTTCCCAGCCTTCCTGCCCATCGTTGGCTTCAGACACCTCAAAGCCGATCGGACTGAGCAAATTGCTAACTACCGAACGGTTAGCCCATTTGTCATCGATCACCACAATTTTAGGTTGGCGGTCTTTGATGCCGATAATCTGCCCGTGATGGTCGATTTGAGACGTTTTTACCCATTCATCGGCGACAGATAGATTGACATCAAACCAGAAAATACTGCCAACATTCATCTCACTTTGAACCTGAATGGTACTGCCCATTAGTTCTACAATCCTTTTGCTAATTGCCAGTCCCAGCCCGGTGCCTTCCGTCTGCCGTCTGCGATCTCCTACCTGCTCGAAAGGCTGAAAGATAGCTTGGAGTTGATCTTGTGCAATGCCGGTACCTGTATCGCGTATTTCAAAGCGAATTTTTTCTTCTGTTGCAAAACTGACTATAAAAGTAACACTGCCCGCATCCGTAAATTTAATCGCGTTGCTCAAAAGATTAATTAACACTTGTCGCAAGCGTTTTTCATCCGCATGAATACCGATCGGCAGTTCGGGGCTTGATGGAAAATGAAACTGAATTCCCTTGAGTTCAGCTCGGATGCGACACATCTCTGCTACACCTTGCAGGAACGCTGGGAAATGAAAATCGGTGGGCTGGAGTTCCACTTTCTGTGCTTCAATCTTCGACAAATCGAGAATATCATTGATTAAGGTCAGTAAATGGGAACCGCACTGATAAATTACATCAATGCGCGATCGCTCTTCTTCATTCAATAATTTGGAACGCTGAAGAATCTGCGCGTATCCCATGATGCCATTAAGGGGAGTCCGCAACTCGTGGCTCATGTTGGCAAGGAATTCACTTTTTGCCCGATTAGCTGCTTCTGCGGCTTCCTTGGCTTTTGCCATTAGGAATTCTGCTTGTTTGCGATCGTGGATATCGGTGCAAATTCCCACCCACTCCCGGAGGCTGCCATCTTCATTTAGAATTGGCACCCCTCTAGCTTGAAAATAACGATAGTTTCCATCCGCCCCTCGGATTCGATATTCTATGTCATATAGACTTTTCGTTTGCACTGCTTCCATCCAAACCTGAGCCGTTAGTTCGCGATCGTCCGGGTGAATTGCATCCAACCAGCCAACACCAACTACGTCAGCTTCGGTTTGTCCGGTGTAAGCTCTCCAACTCGGTAGATCCGGGGATCTTCCTTCAGCATCCGTTGTCCAGACCATTTGGGACGTGGCAAGGATTAGCGAACGATAGCGTTCTTCGCTTTGTTTTAGAGCATCTTCGGCTTGTTTGCGATCGGTAATATCTCGTGTGGTGGCGATGATGCCGAGGATATTGCCATTAGCATCGCGCCAAGGAGCCTTTGTAGTGAAAAAGGTCTTAGTGGTTTCACCATGAGAAGAGATATCTTCCTCGTAACTCTCAGTGATTCCTGCTGCCATGATTTGGCGATCTTTTGCCATCATTTCACGGGCACTGTTAGGCGACATTAATTCCCCATCATCCTTGCCGATGATTTCCTCAATTGGCTTGCCCAAGAAGTTTGCCAAAATGGAGTTGATGGCAACATAACGTCCTAGTCGGTCTTTAACAACAATGATGTCGGGTGTACTTTCCAAAATAGAGTTTAGCAGTGCGTTACGATCGCGCAGTGCAGCCTGCTGTTCGCGCAGCGCTTCTTCAGCTTGTTTGCGATCGCGAATATCCCGCGCTACAGTCGAAATAAACTCGACTTCGCCCGCTGCCGTTTTGTGAACGATCAAAACCTGGGAGACTGGAATTTCTTGCCCATCGCGTGACAAAAATAGCGTTTCACCAGCCCAGCTACCCTCTCGCAAGGCGGTGGGAATTATTTCGTTGTGGAACTTTGCTTTTCTCGAGGGAGCTAATACAGAATCTATAGTAAACGGCGATCGTGCTTCCTCTGGAGACATCCCCAGCATTTTTTGTCCGGCTTTGTTGAGGTAGACACTATGCCCTGTCACATCCGCAACTCCTACTAAGTCGGAAGTTGCTTCCAAAATTGCCGTCAGTCGTGCTTGCTCTTTCTCTGCCCGCTTGCGATCGCTAACTTCAATCACAATGCCACCCACACCAAAAACCAAATTATTTTCATCCAGCAAAGGATAGTAAGATGCTTCCCAGTAGCGCAGAATGCCTGGTTGTTTGGGCGTTTCACCCATTAATTCATAGTTGAGAATTGGCTTGCCCGTATCCAGAATGCCTTGCAGCATGGGTTCCAGAGTCGGAGCCAAATCTGGCAGCAGTTCACGCAGCGACCTACCAATATGGTCTGCCACACAAAGGCCATTAGTCTCTGCCAGAACTTCGTTAATTTGGACGTACCGAAGTTGGCGGTCAAAAATCAGCATTCCGGCATTAGCACCTGCAAAAAAAGCGTCGAAGTGAGCCTGTCGCAATACCTCTGCTGTTGTGCTCTCTTGCTGTGAGGGTTGGGTTTTCTCTGGTGGGAATTTGCTCATGTTGGATTGTGGATTTCAGCTTTTATTCTACAACTTGTGTCCAATTGGGCGATCGTAAGGTTTTCATTCCCTCCTATTTGGGTACTGAAGAAAACGTTCAGTAGGGCGACCATTCGGCTTTCAATCTGCGATATTCTGTATCCATTGCGACACTATTTCCGTTAATTCTTCGGATGTATCGCCAAGTATTTTTATTTCTCATCAATTCTATTCCTAATCAATCCTATTGGTAGAACATTGGTGACAACATCAGCTAGGGAAGCGTTTGTCAATCAGCAATTATGCTCATAATTTACTCAGATTTGGGGGGTGGAAAACTTAGATTTGGGCGATCGAGCAATCATGGCGATCGGCATATTTATGCCCACCCACCCCCAAATCGCCAATTTTATACTCCTAAACAAGCAGTATTTTCAGTAAAATTACGGATTGACAAATGCAATTAAGTTATAGCTAATCCCCCATGTCGGTAGAATGTCAAGTATTCTTGGAACGTTATCAATTTTAGCTAGAGCGGTTAAATTTTCACTTAGAAATACACAAGACGGACGCAACTAGCAGAGTAATAGCAATATCTCTCGCACCAGTTAAAGTCATTGTAATACTTGGATATTTGACTTGTCCACTTAAAGAGTCATTGAATAATCCCTGCTTAAGTTGATAACGGGACTTCAAAAAAAAATTAGTGGAGAGTATGATAAAATCCAATAGAATTAATGTTGACTAAAGTTAGTAGAGTGTTCGCTTTAATAATAGATGAGCCTGCTTTTGTATCGCGAAAAAGTGGCACACTAACCGCAGGCCTGCGAAGACCAGGTATCCTAAAAATTGGCAATAGGGATAACTGCGTAGTATGAGGAACCACATCTCTATGTAACAACTTCACTTTTTTCACCCTAAAAACAGGTTAAGATTTATGATTACGAGTTCAGTATTTTATTTTTACATTGGGTACTGAGGACTTTATTTTTTACTACTCCCCCTTAAAAAATGACCACACAAAAAACCTTATTGCCTGAATTTAAATTGTATACAATACCAGAATAAGTATTGACACAGCTCTCGAAAACATTTACCGCTACCCTATTTAAAATAGGCGAAAATCCTGTATCCTTGCAGTCCCTGGTGGAACTGATTATATTGTTTATGGCTATCCTTGTGATAGCACGATATTTTACAAACTTTCTTAAGGAACGCTTGTTAGTCAGACTAGGAATTGACGAGGGAAATCGGGAAGCAATCGCAGTAATTATTGGGTATTTAATAGTAGCTTTGGGTGTGATATTCGCCATCCAAAGCATCGGATTCAACCTCGCTTCTTTTGCAGTAGTTGCGGGGGGATTGGGAGTCGGAATTGGCTTCGGAATACAGGATTTAACCACTAATTTTGTCAGCGGCTTAACGCTGCTTTTAGACAGACCTGTGAAAGTCGGAGATTTTGTGGAATTAGAAGGATTGATGGGAATTGTCAAAAAAATCTCGATTCGATCGACCATTATCACCACCAACGACGACTCCAGTGTCATAGTTCCCAACAGTACCATGATTAGCAGCAAAGTTGTTAACTGGAGTTACGAAAACTCGCTACTCTGTCTGCGAGTTCCCGTAGAAGTAGCGGAGAATAGTAACCCGCTGTTAGTGACAGAAACTCTGTTAAATATTGCTTACGCGGAAGGAGGGGTTTTGTACGAACCGCATCCGAAAGTATTGTTTGTTGAGTTTGGCGATGATAGTTTTAAATTTGAGCTTTTAGTTTGGACGGACAAGCCGACTGAAAGAGAAGTAATTAAAAGTTCTTTGAATTTTGCAATTGAATACAATTTCCGCCAGCAAAAAATCGAATTTCCGTTCAATGACAGAGAAATTTATTTGCAAAACCCCGAAGTTCTGTTGTCAATGTTCAACAAAAAAGAAACTGCAATTGACCTCCCGAACAGTTACTCTGAAAATGAGCAAAAACAGCCAATTTTTGCAGAAAAACTGAAAAAGCCATCGTCCCTTAGCTGTTTGCTGCGAGAGGTGGAATACTTTGAAAATCTGACTGATCTTGAATTGCGGCAATTGATTGAAGTTGGATACCGCAAACGGCTGCGATCGCAAGAATATTTGTTTCACGAAAACGACCCCGGAGATGCTTTTTACATGATTCTTTCAGGTTCAGTCGAAGTTTTTGTGGAAGCTATTGACAAACACCTGAATAACCTCGGCACTGGTCAGTTTTTCGGGGAACTTTCTTTGATGTTGGGAATCCCCAGAACTGCTTCGGTAAGAGCTTTGGAAGAAACAATTTTGTTTGCCATCAATAAAGAAGGTTTCCAAAAAGTTTTAACTGAACGACCGGATTTATCTGAACAGATTATTAAAGAAATAGTCAAACACAAAGAAGAACTCAGCGAGAGACAGCAATTATTGCGAGAAATGGAATTGGTAGATGCAGCAGAAGAGGATGAAAATCCTGTAGAATGGGTGAGAAAACGGCTAAAAAATCTATTTAGTGTTTGAAATGATTTCTTATGACGCGATTTATTCATGATCTCTTTGCCAAAGAATACCTGGAGGAATTGCTGTCGCCGATCGGAACGGTTAATATCGGCCGCGATGTGACTTCAGAAGTCCGAGAAATCGATGTTTACTTCACTCCCAGCACCGCAATTCCCGAATACTCAGAAACCCTGGGATTGTTGGGGAAAATGGCAAACACAACTGCAATTTTTGAACCGTTTCGCAATCCGGCAAACGTCAGCGAAATTTGTAGCTGTCTGGGCAAGTTATTGGATGTGCGAGGTGAATTGGAGCGAAAATTTAGGAGAGAAAATACTCGCTATGATGATACTCAGTTACCCAAACTGTGGATTTTGATGCCCACAGCATCGAAAGCATTGGTAGATAGCTTTAATGCGATACCAGACACAGAGAATTGGATGCAGGGAATTTATTTTTTGGGTGAATCTTTGCGAACTGCAATTGTGGCGATTCACCAGTTGCCAGAAACTCCAGACACCCTGTGGTTGAGGATTTTGGGCAAAGGGGGAGTGCAGCAAAGGGCTATTTCCCAATTAAGCGCTTTAGCCACAGACGATCCGTTGCGGATTATCGCGCTAGAATTGCTGTATCGGTTACAGTCAAATTTAGTAACCGATGCGCCACAAGAATTAGAGCCAGAAGAGCGGGAGTTAATTATGGCCATTGCACCACTTTTTCAACAACAAATACAAGCAGCACAGCAACAAGCTAGAGAAGAAGGACTAGAACGAGGACTAGAACGAGGCAGACAAGAACAACAGCGCTTAATCTTAGAAAACTTCCTGCGAGTTAGATTTGGAGAATTAAGTCCAAAAATGACAGTTTTTCTATCTCCAATATCCAAGTTGGCGGCGGCGGAATTTACAGTTTTGTTGCTGGCAATATCGATGCTGACAGTTGATGAAGCTGGGCGGGAAGCAGCGGTTAAATTGTTAGCTGAAAGTGCGTTGCGAATGCGATCGCCTGAATTGGGCGCTATTCTGCCAGCAGCCGTTACTAATTTATTGGCATTGCCTGTGGCAGAATTGACATTGTTTGTAGAACAACTGCCACAGTTATCGGCTGAGGAATTGAGGGACAGGTTAGGGAAAACACCTGAATAAAACCTGCGATCGCAGCCATAAAGGGATCTCGCTCTTTATGGCTGCGATAATTCTCACATAAAATTCCTAGATTCTGTCGATCGCACTTAGGAATTGGACTGCGGCGATAAAATCAAGTGCAGCAGACCCTCGATCAATCGATCGCGCTCCATTGGCACAATCTCTTTACCGTGCATCATCTCCTGCATTAACTGAAAATATACCAGCGATCCAATAAAAATCCGCGCCGTTGCCTCCGGATCGGGCAAATTTAACTCTGGATGCGATGCCAAATATTCCGCTAGCCGATCGATCCCCGGTTTAGCTAAGTTTTTCACAAAAGTCTGCGCTAGCCGGGGAAAACGCCCCGACTCCGCAATCACTAACCTGACGAAATTGAGAAATTCTGGTTCGTGGGTCGCCTGATCCAATATATTTGTGGCAACGAATCGTAGCGCTACGGCCGGTTCTTCATCCAGAACTGTAAAATAAACTTTTTCTCTCGCCAGCCGCTGTACCAAGGCCGCGAATAATCCCTCTTTATCTTGAAAATAGCTGTAAACCGTGGCTTTGGAAACTCCTCCCGTCTTCGCTACCTTGTCCATACTCGTGCCCGCGTAGCCGTGGGTTAAAAATTCTTGCATCGCACCTTGCAGGATTTGTTCCGTCTTGTCACTTGCTGCGGCGCTGTCTGGTTCGATCGGTTTTGTCCTGGCCATCACTTGTTTTTGTAATTTTTGCTTGGGGTCTTGACATTATTATACTAAACGGTTTAGTCTTAATAAAGAACTAAACCGTTTAGTTTTATTAACCTAAAAGATGAGGTGTGTCATGGTACACCAACCAACAGCAGACGGCTTATCCTCAAATCCATCCCTAGTTAAACAACTCCTAGTTGTGGCAGCATTAGCAACCCTGGCGGCAGGGGGAACCACAGGCTACACGATCTGGCGATCGCGCATACCCGACCCCAACGCAGTCGCAGCAGCAGCCGCCGTCTCCGCATCCCAATTAACCACAGTTACAGCCTTGGGGCGACTGGAGCCCAGAGGAGAAGTAATTAAAGTCTCCGCCTCCGGTACGGCCGAAGGAAACCGGATCGATCGACTTTTGGTAAAAGAGGGAGACAGGGTGAAAACAGGTCAGGCGATCGCAATTCTCGATAGTCGCGATCGCCTGCAAGCCGCCCTCGACCAAGCTCAAGAACAAGTGCGCGTCGCCCAGGCAAACCTAGCAAAAGTGAAAGCTGGAGCCAAAAACGGCGAAATTCAAGCCCAGAAAGCCAGTATTGCCCGCTTAGAAGCCGATCGCAGTAACGAAATCACAGCGCAACAGGCGATCGTTGCCCGTCTAGAAATTGATCGCAGCACCGAAATTGCAGCGCAACAAGCCACAATTGCCCGCATCAGGGCCGAACAACAAGGTGAAATTCAAACCCAACAAGCCACAATTGCCCGTCTACAAGCCGAACTCCGCAACGCCATAAGCGAGGATCAGCGCTACTCCCAACTGTATGAACAGGGAGCAATTTCCGCCTCAACTAGCGACAGCAAAAGCCTCGCAGCCGAAACAGCCCAACAGCAACTCAACGAAGGAAAGGCAAAACTGAATCAAATTCAGGAATCCCGCCAACAACAAATTAACGAAGCCCAAGCCAAATTGAATCAAATTCAGCAATCGCGCCAACAGCAAATTAACGAAGCCCAAGCCAAACTCAGCCAAATTCAGGAATCTCGACAACAGCAGATTAATGAAGCCGCGGCAAATCTCGATCGCATAGCCGAAGTGCGGCCCGTTGACGTGCAAGCAGCCTCCGCCGAAGTCAGTTCCGCCCAAGCCGCCGCCAAAGGCGCCAAAGCCAATCTGGCTCTAGCTTACATTCGCTCTCCTAGAGATGCCCAAGTCCTCAAAATTCACGCATATCCAGGAGAAAAAGTGGGGAATGACGGCATTGTCGAACTCGGACAAACTCGTGAAATGCTGGCTATTGCTGAAATTTATCAAAGCGATGTGGAAAAAGTACGCCTCGGACAAACCGCCAAAATTACTAGCGATGCTTTGACAGGCGAATTGCGGGGAACTGTCGAACATATTGGTTTGCAAGTGCAGCGGCAAAATATTATTAACACCGATCCTTCTGCGAATATTGATAGTCGAATTGTGGAAGTAAAAGTGCGCTTAGATGAAGCTTCCAGCCAGAAAGTAGCGGGATTAACCAATTTGCAAGTCAAAGTGGCGATCGGCGGGAATTAAGGATTAAGAAGTTTTTAACCACAGAGAGCGCAGAGAACGCAGAGGAAGAGAAGAGAGAGATGAATAATTCCGACTTTAATTAAAGATTAAGAACATGACTGACGAAATCCACAATCTAAAATCTAAAATCCTATGCTTGGACTAATCAAACCATTACAACAATTAAGAAACAGAACTCCTCTTGGATGGCTGCAACTTAGTCACGACAAAGGGCGAATGGTAGTAGCAGTAGCGGGAATTGCCTTTGCTGACGTTTTGATGTTCATGCAGTTGGGCTTTCAAAATGCGCTTTTTAGCAGCAATACGCGCCTGCACCAAACTTTGCAAACAGACATAGTTTTGATTCACCCGCAAGCCAGAAATTTAATTAATTTGTCTTCTTTTCCCAGGCGCAGATTATATCAGGCAATGAATGTACCAGGTGTGAAATCAGCCGAGCCGCTTTACGTCAAAATTGGCAACTGGAAAAATCCCGAAACTCGTCGCGAAACGTCAATTATGGTGGTCGGTTTCAATCCCGATCGCCCTGCATTTGCGTTGCCAGAAGTCAACCAAAATTTGAACTCGATTAAATTGCCGGATACTGTGTTATTTGACCGAGCTTCTAGAGGGAATTATCAAGCAGCTATCGCACAAATCAATCAGGGAAAATCTGTTAAAACAGAGGTCGATCGGCGCACAATTAACATCAGTGGTTTATTCACAATTGGAGCATCTTTCGCCGCTGACGGTATTTTGATGACCAGCGACCAAAATTATTTGCGCCTATTTCCCAGACAAAATGCCACGAGTGTTAATGCCGGATTAATTCAACTGCAACCGGGTGCTGACCCTGTGGAAGTTCAACAAGTTTTAAAAGCATATTTGCCGTCGGATGTCAAGGTATTGACCAAACAAGAATTTATCGAGTTTGAGAGAAATTATTGGGCGAATAATACTGCGATCGGCTTCATATTTAACTTAGGCGTAGCGATGGGTTTCGTAGTAGGAGTAATTATCGTTTACCAAGTCCTATCAACCGATGTCAGCGACCACATGGCAGAATACGCTACTTTTAAAGCAATGGGCTACCGCAATATTTATTTGCTTGGCATTGTTTTTGAAGAAGCTATAATTCTTTCTGTTCTCGGTTTTTTGCCTGGGGTAGGAGTTTCGGTAGGACTCTATCATTTAACTCGCAATGCAACAAATTTACCTCTATACATGACTATAATGCGGGCAGTTACAGTATTAATTTTGAACATGGTAATGTGCAGTATTTCCGGAACTATTGCCACTCGTAAACTGCAAGCAGCCGACCCAGCCGACATTTTTTAATCTGCATTTCGTAGATAACTCGGCGGTTGAAACCGCGAGACTAAGAAATAAAAAGTAAACGGATATTTAAGCCGGATTTTGTATCATATCAAATCCTCGATTCATCCGAATTATTCATCTCTCTCTCTGTGTTCTCTGCGCCCTCTGTGGTTAAAAAAATCCGAATCTTTGAAATTATGCAATCCACTACCCTCAACCCCACAACCGACAACTTACAGATTTCTGAGCCAGTAATTTCCATGCACAAACTCGACCACTACTTCGGTCAAGGTCAACTGCGAAAACAGGTACTTTTTGACATCAACCTAGAAATAAATGCAGGTGAAATCGTCCTGATGACCGGGCCTTCTGGTTCGGGAAAAACCACGCTTTTAACATTGATTGGCGCACTGCGTTCTGGTCAATCGGGAAGTCTCAAAATTCTCGGTCAAGAGATGTGCAAAGCGAGCGCAGAACAATTGGTAAAGGCGCGGCGCAAAATAGGCTACATTTTTCAGGCGCATAATTTACACCGTAGTTTGACGGCGCTGCAAAACGTGCAGATGGGTTTGGAAGTTCACGGCAATTTGTCGCGTTCTCAAATGCGCGATCGCTCTGCAAAAATGCTAGAGTTAGTAGGACTGGAACAGCGGATTAACTATTATCCAGATGATTTGTCGGGAGGACAGAAACAAAGAGTTGCGATCGCCCGCGCTTTGGTCAGTCAACCGCAAATTGTTTTAGCTGACGAACCGACAGCCGCGCTGGACAGCAAATCCGGTCGCGAAGTGGTGAATTTGATGCAGCAACTAGCCAAAGAACAGGGTTGTACTATTTTGTTAGTAACCCACGATAACCGAATTTTGGATATTGCCGATCGCATCGTTCACATGGAAGATGGAAAATTAGCCTAATTTTAAAATTTCCGAAGAATAGACATCACCCCGGGAGCATCTCACTTTTGTAACCAAGCTAGAAATTGGAGTTTTGAGGCAGGAGGCAGGAGACAGGAGGCAGGAGGCAGGAGGAAAGAGGAAGAAGGAAGGAGCCAGAAGAAGTGTTTTTACAAATATGAGATGCTCCCCATCACCCATAACTCCCTCATTTTCAATTTTGGATGTCAAAATTTAATCCAAAATTGCCAAACTCGAATCTCAACTCGTCCTTGGACTGTTGACTAATTGCTAACAACCAATCCTGGGCGGTCAATCCCCAAATTTTGCTGATACATTGCTTCTAGTTTCGGCATCGACGATTCCACAGAACCGCCATAACGGCGAAAAGAAGGCCAGATGTAAGCGAGTTTTCTCACTGCTGACTCCAATCGACCCGCTTCTATATCTTCTAATGCACCTTTTTCTCGGATTAACTCTATAGCCATCAAATCTTGATTTTCTGGGCTGAAATCGCGGACGCCAAATTTCTTGGAAAATCTGTCCCAAGTTGTGCTGAGAAACTGATATCGCCCCGCTGCGTCGGAACAGAGTTTTTTGCCGTAGCGGCTGCCGCACCTCATTTCTCTGGGATGATCTTGAAAGCTGACAAATTTCGTGCCGGTGTACTGGGTGCGGTAGCCGTCGGGGCTAGCGGTTCCTTCGGCGGCGGCAATCGTGTCGAGAAAGGCTTTGACTCGACGTTGGGGGCCGATGCTATCGAGTCTGCTATCATCTCTGGGCTTAGGTGAATTCAGGGTTGCAGTTTCGGGTTCTCGATCGCGATCGATGTTATTCTCTCCTTTGTTTGGTGAATCGAGAGCCGCAACTTCCGGCAGGCGTTTCGGGGCGGGCGAGCTTTCTGCCGAGACCGATTGCCCCCACAGTCTCGGCGTCATTCGACCTAAGAAAAAGCACAAACAGATTAAGAAACCCCAAGAGAGTTGAAAACGAAGGCGTTTAGAGCGATTCCGGCGCAGAACCGGCCACCGGTGAAGGGGGAGTGTTGCGGGCAAAATTTTCGTTTGCTGGCCGAAGGCGAACAGCGATTTCAGCGCTACCAAGGTTTGCTTGTAAAAACGCGGTGGAAATTTCCGAGCTCTCATTGCTGCGGCGAAAGTCTCCACATCTGTCAGAGTAACTTGTACCAGCGGTTTTGCGACAAACACTCGAAAATGGTTGGCCGCCTGCCAGCTAAAGCGCCGGTTGCGGGGGGATTTGCGGTTTACCCACAGGCGAATTAGCTCCATGTCTGACATAGGGAGCAGGTGGCTTCCCAGATGTTTTGATGCGTACAAAAGTACCTCCTGATATCAGTTCAGGTTGAAATATCCCAGTTTGTGGACTTGAGATTGGTTTCACCGTTGAAATTGGGGACTAGCAAGGAAACAAATCTCTTTCGGGGCGATCGCAAACTTCAAATTTTTCGGTCATCACCGAAGGGCAGGAACAGGGATCAAGATAAACTGGTTTCAACCATATCCAGTGATACTACTAAGTGTTCGCCCGGTCAAGTTCACCGGCAGATTTGGCGATGGTTTGAGTCTAAAATTTAGTGATTCAACAGGTCTCGCCGTCCCAACTGACATAGGTTTCAAGGTGCTGGCATCTGGCTGGCTCAACAGCAAGCGATCGCATTTTTTGCATCTAATATTAAGAATTCTGTCGGTGTTTGGGCGTGGAGGATTCCTCAGCTTGAATGCTGAGCAAATTTTTGCGTTTTGCCAGCATCAGGGAACCGTAGCGGTTAGTCCAAACTTGAGTAAACTCAGCACCTAAGAAGAGAATCTGAGCTGAATAATTGATCCAAAGTAAGATAATCACGAACGAGCCAGCAGCACCATAGGTAGAGGCAATACCGCTACCTCCGAGGTAAATTCCAATTAGGGATTTGCCGATCGTAAACAGCACTGAGGTGATGGCGGCGCCGATCCAAACATCATTCCAGGCAAGATGGACATCGGGCAAAAGTTTGTAAATTAAGGCAAAAAGCAATGTAACTACGCCAAAGGAGATAGCAAAGTCCACAATCTGCCAAATGCCGACTGGCAAGTGCAGCAAGCCGTTCAACCAATAGCTAACGGCCGCTAAAATGGCACTAATTACTAAAGATACTAGCAGGAGAAAGCCTATGCCTAAAATCATTGCAAAAGACAATACGCGGTCTTGCAGAAATCCCCAGATCCCGCGTCCGGGAGGCGGTGAAACATTCCAAATAGTATTGAGGGCTTCTTTGAGATTAGTAAACACGTTGGAAGCGCCCCACAAAAGTGTAGCGATGCCGACTAGAGTAGCAATCATTCCCGACTTGGGTTCGGAGGCTTTGAGGATGAGGTCTTGGACGGTTTCGGCGCCATCTTTGCCGATTAAACTTTGGAGTTGGGCGACGATTTGACCTTGGGCTGCGTCTGCACCAAAGACTAAACCGGCGATCGCAATTACGATAATTAGCAGCGGGGCCAGAGAGAACACTGTGTAATAGGCTAGGGCAGCCGCTAACGTTGGCGCTTTATCTTCTTGCCATTCAGTAAAAGTTTCTTTGAGCAGCGATATGACTGTTTTTAAGTTCACGGCATTTGGTTTCCTTATACTTATCGTCCAAGGGATTCTAATAGGTTAAGAGTTTTTTAGCCTCCGCCACAAGATAGATTTATCGATTAGCCAATTCTGAAAATTACTTTTATGTCAGATTCCCACACAACTGTTAACAGCACCGATGTAAAATTGTCCAAAAAAGCAATTTCTTGGGCAAAAATGAGCGCATTAGTAGCGGTGGTCAATTTTTTGCTGGTGCTTTTCCATTTCAGTTACCTTCAGTTGCACCCTATTTATCAGAGCTATTTTCCGGGTTTAGTTAAAATTTATGACCCGATTAAAGGCATTGATTCAAGTTTGCAAAATCCCGAATATTTGAAAAGTGCTGACCATTTTTGGCGAATAGATACGTTTTTTATTTTTTTTTTTGGTGCGGAATTTTTGATTAAAAGTCTGTTCCATACCCGCCGTAAGCCGGGAGTAACTTGGTTTGATTTTGTGCTGCGGCGCTGGTACGAGGTGTTTCTGGTGATACCGATTTGGCAGGGGTGGCGGATTCTGCCAGTATTGGTGCGGCTGCACAAGTCGGGTTTGGTGAATCTCGATCGCGCAGTTGCTCAAGTTACCTACGAACCGGTGGCTTATTTAGCCAATACGATGTCGGAATACATGATGGTGCGGTTTATCAATCAAGCTAAAAGTTCGATCAAACAGGGCGAGGCGACGCAGATGCTGTTGGCGCAGCAGCCCTACCTTCACGTCAATCAGGAAAATACGATCGAACGAATTACCAAGCGGATTTTGGATCTGACAATTTACAAAGTTTTGCCACAGGTGCAACCGGATTTGGAAGAATTGCTGCACCACAAGTTGGAAACAACAATCAAACAGTCGGATTTCTATCAAATCCTCCAAACTTTCTCTCCGATTAACATTTTGCCGACGGAGATGACGGAACAGCTAGCAAATTATTTGGCTCAAACTGCTGTGGATGTGGTATCTACTACTTATGAAGACGATAAAGGTCGAAAAATTCTCGATAATTTCAGCCAAGAATTTAATCAAAGTTTGCGGCGGGAATTGCAAGATGAGAAAACCCTTGGGGAATTGCAGTCGCTGCTGTCGGATTTGTTGGAAGAAGTGAAGTTGAATTACATTCAAGGCGGGTTGAAGTCCGATCCGGTGCAGACTTTTACGGAAATTAACTCGCTCCGGGGAGTAAGGGAGAGTTGATACAGCAATGAGTTCCGGTTTTGTTAATTGGATTCTTTTTTTTTACTCACATCTTGCATCATTGTCAAGAACAGGCTTTCCGGCCTGTTCCACAATAAAATTCATCTCTTGTGGAACAGGCCGGAAAGCCTGTTCCTAAACAAGTAATTTAGAATGGTGCAATATCTCAGTTAAAAAGAACCGCGAAGACGCCAAGGGGGCGAAGGAGGATAAGAGAAGAGAAAGAGTTCACAAGTTCTACGGGTAAGGTGCGCCTCGGCGCACCTACGAATAAGGATAGTGGGGATATCCTTACTGTCGGGGAATAAAGCTATCTGAATCCCAAGCTAAAATAAAATAATTAACCTAAAACATCTATCATATTAGATATCTATCTTGAACAACCTTACTTGCCTGGAAATAGAAGTCGCTCAAACAATTCTGAGACTAGCAATGTTGCTGGGCTTAACACTTTTAATCGCCTTTTTTGTGGCGTCAGAACTAGCATTAGTATCAGCCGATCGCCATCAAATCCGCCAACTTGCCCAGTTGCGCGATCGCCCAACCGCTAAAACCGCCGAACTTGTCCACCAAGCGCAGAACAACATACCGCATTACCTGTCTGTGACTCAAACAGGCACAACAGCAGGGAGTTTGCTGTTGGGTTGGTTGGGTGAGGGAGCGACTGTACACTGGATCGAGCCGTGGATCGACAAATTGCCGATCGGTCATTTTCCTGCTATGCTGACCGCTCATTCGATCGCAATTCCCGCAGCCTTTATCTTAGTAACTTACGTCGAGATAGTCTTAGGAGAACTCATCCCCAAAGTATTAGCAACCCACGCCCCAGAACGTACCGCTTTGCTGCTGATGCCCGCCCTAGAAATCTGCTCAAAAATACTCTGGCCGCTGCTAGCAATTCTCAACGGTACTGTGTGGCTGCTGACAGGTTGGATTACCAGTAAAGAGTCTCAACCGCTGCTGCCACCTTCCCAGGCAACTCTCGTCCAAAAAGATGCTCATTCGGCACTAATTTCTGGCCTATGGGAAGTGACAGCAGTTAACGAAAAACTCGGGTTAAACCTGCCCGCGAACCAAGCGTACCAAACAATCGCCGGATTCGTGATTCACAATTTAGGTAAAATGCCCACTCAGGGCGATCGGCTATTGTGGGGCGAGTTAGAAATAGAAGCAGAAAATGTGGTAGAAGGCAGTTTAGAAACAGTGCTAGTGCGTCAGGTAACTCGCCCCTTATTTGAGCCACAACATCCAGAACTTGTGTTAAATGGATCCTAAATCAGGCTTAAATACTGCCTCGATCTATGTCTGTGAGGTTGTAATTAGTCGCTCAGTGCGACAACTTACCAAAAATCTGCAAATTGCATAAAGCACAGTTTATGAGGTGGATATGCTGAAAACACTTTGGGCTACTGTTCGACAAGGGAAAATTGAACTGCTGGAGTTATCAGAATTACCCGAAGGGGCAAAAGTATTAGTAACACTCTTACCTGATGAAGAAGCTGAGGTTTGGCTTCAAGCTAGTCAAACATCACTAGATACAGTTTGGGATAATACTGAGGATTCAGATATTGGCTTAATTTGACCTTTGCCAGATATATTCATAGCGCCTCTGGAAGCTTTTTAGTATTTCCTGGGAAACTTCTGTATCTTGGATACAGGTTATGATAGCGGAATCTTTACAATCCATATCGCCAAGAACATAAATTCTCAGATGTTTTGGAATAGCATTGTAAGCTTCTCGCAAGCTACTTTTATTTTCTTTTGTTGGGAATGTTAGGAATTTAGCAAAGGCTTGAACACAAGTATCTGCAACTGTTTGCTTTCCCTGAAGCTGATCGATGGTATCTTCTACTTCTTTTACAAACTCATCAATCTCTATATAAAACTCTAAAGTCGAATTTCCGTAGTAGAGATGGTGACAGCTTATCCTCGCACCCTTGGGAACTTGGGTAACAACCCATCCCTCGGCAACTTTGGTTTTGAATTCCTCAAAGTCAACCAATTCCCAACAATCAATCGTACCATCCTCAAAAACTCCGATGATGGTTTCGTAGTAGTTGACGTTGTGTATAAATGCCGACAACCCTTGACCCCGAATTATTTCTCCATTTGCACCGTTTCTATATATTTGAACCATTTCTTTTACCCTTAAAAATCAAGTGTATTTCAGTAGGGAGACGGCACTGCCGTGTCCTTTTACAGACACGGCACTGCCGTCTCCCTACATGATATCATCACTGCCGTGTCCTCTTACGGACACGGCACTGCCGTGTCCCTACAGATATCGGCTACTCCTTCATCACCCAACAGCCACCTTAACCGCACCTCCAACCAACTGCTCGTAATCCTCCAATAACCACGGAGGCAAACAACTATTCGCATCCTGAACTTGCAACTGCCCAGGGCGACAAAACAGCATCGCCGCCAACAAATTATTCACAGCTTTAGGCGTTCCAAACCCTTTACTCAACTCAACAACCAACGAGTTAAAAAACTCGCGCTCGCTCTCATGCAGCGGCTCGTTAATAAATCCGCTGCCCAGAATTGCTTTGTAACCCTTACCAAAATCGCTCCGGTACAAAGCTTCTACTTGTTCGCCGGAAACGCTCAGCCAAAAATCGGCAATTTGCTTGCGAATATGCCGCAAATCTGCTCTTACCAATTCAGCCGTTGGGTCGATTTCATAGAGATTGACAGCAGCAGTTAATTGATTGAGAACCTGCGGCAGATAATCTTGTGTGACAAGTGTTTGTTCTGTTGTCGCAAATGCGCTTTCAAACACATTTTCGTAATCTTCAAGCAACCACTGCGGCAAGCGGGTGCGAGCATCGGGAACCCGCATTTTACCGGGTACAAAATACAGCATCGCACCGAGCAGAGCATTGATAGCTTGAGGCTGCACCAACCCTTTACTAATGTCGGTCAATTGCTGCAAAAATTTTTGTTCTGCTTCAGTCATTGCTTCTGCTTGCAAGCCACATCCGAGTATTGCTTGATATCCCTTGCGAACTTCTCCTAGGTAAAAATTTTCTAGTTTCTCTGAAGGAACAGTCAGCCAAAAATCAGCCATTTGTTTTCTGATTTGGCGGAGTTCCAAAACTACCGATTCGTCAGACGAATCAATGCGGTAAAGATTGACGCATCCTAACAGTTGATTCGCAAATTGCGGGGATTGAATGTATTGAGCTAGCAAGTCAGAACTTGAATCAGACTTGACGGCGGCTTCTGTCTCAAAAACTTGTTCGTAATCCCCAATTAACCAGTGTGGCAAACGGTTGCGAGCGTCGGGAATTCGCATGGTTCCCGGTGGGAAATACAGCATCGCGGCAAGCAAGGCGTTGACAGCTTTGGGATGCACTAATCCTTTGCTAATCTGGGTTAATTGCTGCAAAAATATTTGTTCGCTTTCGATCATCGGTTGGCGTTGGAAACCGCTCTTGAGCAGGATTTGATAGCTGTTACCTGAAGCACTTTTGTAGGCGGTTTCGAGATTTTCGGTGGGAACATTCAGCCAAAAATCAGCGATTTGTTTGCGGATTTGACGTAGTTCGGATATTGCTGAGATGTTTGATGAGTTTCTTTGGTAAAGGTTGATGGCATTCGAGAGCATCTCGGCCACATCTGCAGGTGCAGGACGGGTATCTTGTAAGCTGCGGGATGCTTCCAGGTGGCTGGTTTGCCATTTGCCAAAGAGTTCTTGGAATAATTTGCCGATCGCCCCCGAGTATGCAACACTGTCAAAACAGGCGGGATTGGCTTGCATTTTCTGCTGAATTTCCTGGCGATAGCGTTGTCGCAGTTGAGGATTCGTACCGAGAGTAACGGCTAGCTGAATGTAAGATGCTTCGCTATTGGTGATTAAATCCGGCATTTGTAATTCCCGTAGCATCGCCGCACCTTGCCGAAACCGCAAAGCATTTCCTTCCACAACCACCGTCGGTAATCCTACTTGCAAAGGATCGATTAACGATGTCGCACCCGCGTAAGGATAGGAATCGAGATAAACATCTGCTAGCTGCAAAAACTCTTTCACATCCGCGCGACTAGGCAATTGTTTTACAAACCGCAAGCGGTTATTATTCACGCCGTATTTAGCGCAGATAGCATTCAGATTGTTGACAAAAGGTGTGGCTGGATAAGTGCGAGTCCAAGCCGGACCAAAGGGATATAAAATCAAGATTGAATTAGGTACTGCCGCTAAAATATTGACCCAAGTTTCTCTCAACTCCGGCAGAATTTTGTAGAAGTTGGCACCGGAGATAAAAACTGTTGTGTTGTCGTCAATTCCCAGACTTTGGCGAGTAGGTTTAACTGTAGCAACTTCCGATTCCGTTGCATATTTGAAACAAAAACCGCTGCCTTCCATAACGGCTAATTGTTCGCGATATTGTTGTTGATAACTAGCATCCGGCACGGTATATTTGCCTGCGATGTAGTAATCCATGTGCCGGATGCCGGTGGTTGTCGGGGAACAGAAAGATGTAGTTTGTACCCTGGCCAAACGGTGCATTGCTAGGGAACCAACCGGTTTGTTGATAGCTGTTAAATTCGTACCGAAAAACAGGATATCTAAGTCGTCGGCGCGAATAGTTTGGACTTGCGATCCAAATTCTTTCGGGAGTGCAACAAGTTTGTCGGCGCGACTTTGACAGTATTGTTCTAATTGGTGGCCGCTGGTGTTGAGGGCGTACAGGTAAATCTCGAACTGGTTGCGGTTTAAATGCTCGAAAACCGGGATGGTGGCGAAGGTTTCGGTTTGCGGCGCGAAATGGTCGCTGATGATGCCGAGGCGGATTTTTGTGCGCGCGGGCGATCGCCCTGGGAAGATACAATCAATCGAACAACCGCGATTTTTCAGCGCAAACTCAATAATATCTGCCCGTTTGGTATAAATATCGCGCAGGTTTTCCGTCGTAAAGTACAGCGGAATAAAGTTAGCAATTTGCGCGAATAACAAACCAATATTCTGCCACAGAGGCGACTCGGAATTCTTGAACAAATTCCTATGTACGTAATCAATCCATCCTCGGATAAATTGATAGTAACTCTCTGCTTCTCCTTTGGTTTGAAAGAGGTTCGGACAGGTGAACATGAATTTGAGATATTCGTTGGCGAACCAATTAGGAATTGTCGCGCGATCGTAGTCGATCGGCAATTGGTCAGCGCGACGGTACAGCATCGCTGCTAGCAGGTAATTGATAGCTTTCGGGTCGTTAAATCCTTTCGCCACATTGGCGGCTAATTCGTTAACGAAAGTCTGTTCTATATCAGTTAGCGGTTCATCTCGAATGTCGCTGTTAAGAATTCCCTGGTGCTGTTTTCCAGCATCACCTGCAAAGGCACTTGCCACTTGTTCTGCTGGTAAATTAAGCCAAATTGCAGCAATTTGTCTCCGAGCTTGGCGGACATTTGCTAGTGCAGATAAATCGGCGGAATTTTTCTGGTATTGCTCGATAATGCTTGACAAAAATATTGGAGCTTCCGGTGATTTAGCCGGGATTTGCTGTTGGCTACCGCAGGCTTGCATCAATGCTGAGCTAACAGTTTTTGCCATTTTTGACCAAGAGAACTTTTTAGCTTGTTCCAAACCCGCAGCAATTAATGATTGCCGAATGTCAGGCTTTTGAACTTCAATTAGTGCCTTTTTCAGTTCTTCAACATCCTCAGATTTCACATACAAAGCTGCTTGGTCTGCTACTTCAGGAATTGAGCTATTTGTACAGGCAATCACTGGACATCCGCAGGCGATCGCTTCCAATATTGGCAACCCAAAACCTTCGTATCTTGATGTTTGAACCAATGCTAAAGCACCGGAGTAAGCGCTTCGCAACTCATCGTCGCTCAGTTTGAGACGGTGAACGGTAATATCAGAAGTATAGGCTTTTAACTCTGTTTCTAATACTGAGTTCCCACCTACGCAGACAATTTCAAAGTCATGTTGACGGTCTAATTCAGAAAATGCTTTGAAGAACAAGAGGGCATTTTTATAACCGTTAAATCCGACGCGATCGCCAACCCACAGAAAGTACGGTTTTGAGATGTCGTATTTGGTTTTAAATTGATTAACCTCTACAAATGTTGAGGGTAAAAATGCTTTGTCAATTCCACAATGGGCTACTGTTATGGACTCAGGAGAAATGTCAGGAAAGCATTTTACTAAATCGCGGGCTGTATTTTCTGAAATGGCTATGTATGCAGAAGCATGACGAATACCCTGATGTTTTTCTATCCACATAGGGTTAGCTAGATTGGCTCCCATGACTTCTGGAATCATGTCATAAGCCATGAATACAGAGGGTGTCGATCTCGGTGTGGTATAGTAAGTGGAAACAAACAAATCAGCTTGTTCTTCATCGCAGATTTGCTGCAACATTTCGCGATCGGCTTCAGTATTACTATAGTCATAAGCTGCGACTTGCCGATAATTTATTCCGGCAATTTTTGGAGCAGTTCCATTCCTATCTAAAACTAGGATTTGCTGGCTGAAACTTTGAGTTGCCCATTCTGCAATTAATGAACGCCAGACGCGGGTAATTCCAGAGTTGTGAATCTGAAACATTACGCCGTCAATGATAATTTTTGGCACAGGCTTTTGGGCTATATCCCTTGAATTCTGTGCGGTTTCACTAGACAAGAATACAGCCGGAAGTAAGTTAATTACTTGGGCAGATTTGCTGCATTTCAATCCTTCTTGAATTTGGGCGATCGCATAATTTACCTCCCCTCTTTGAAGCATTATATGCGCCATTTTCAAAGCTTCGATCGCATAATGTTCTTTCGACTGATTAGACAATTCCTCAGCCAACGTCTTAGGCAGGTAAAATCTTGAAATTTCGATGGCTTTGCGGGCATCTGCAATGTTCCCCCCAGACTGCATCAAGCGAGAAGTTTCCGAAGCAGAGTGCAGCCGGAAACAAGCTAAAATTTGAGGCTCATACCACACGTTATAGTGTGCTGCAATTCGCTTCCACATCTCCCAATCAGCAGCAGAACCAGCTTGCTGAGAAAATCCGCCCAATTTTTCATAAACATCGCGTCTGACAGCAATAGAAGCAAATTGAACCCTTTGCCTCACTGCAATTCGTTCGATAAAGTTTTCCAAAATCCCCGCAGTTTCCCGTTCGCTTTCCGATAAAAATTGCTGATTTCCACCTTCATCTATATAGTAGTGGCGACAAAAAACAGCACCTACATTTGACTCTTTTTCTAATGCTGCTTGCAGACTGCTGTAAAACCCCGGCAAAACAATATCATCTTGATGCAGGATGTGAATCCAATTACCACGAGCACGCTGGATGCAATCATTCCAATTAGCAACTTGACCCAGATTTTGAGGTTGCTGATAGAAAGATACTCGACTGTTGCTAATTTTTCTGACAAGTTCTTCTACGTCCGACTTGGTGGAACAATCATCAACTACCTCTATCTGCATTTGATGGGAATTTGGAGCTTGTTTCAGAAGACTTTTGAGCGTTTGTTCGAGATAATCAGCTTTTGGGTTGTAAGTCGGTATCATCACTGACCAAAAAGGTCTGTGATGGCTTCCAGATTCAGAAACGATCGCAGCTTGAGGCTCAGCTAATAATTCTTGACCCTCTTGCCGGACAGAAATAAAGTCTTGCAATAATTTAGTACAATTATCATCAGTAATCGACAAGTTTTTTGGCACATCTATTTTTTGTTTCAACTCGTTTTTTAGAAAAGTTTTGAGCTCTTGATGCCAGCCGTATCGCTCTGCGGTATACAATAGCGATCGCGCCGCTTTAAGATACTCCCCATTTTGCAAGAGAGCCTGACGAACCAAGGTAAAATAGAAGTCAAAATTTAGCGAAATTCGTTGATTAAATCGGCATCGTGCTTCATAAAATCCTTGAATCAGAGCAGTGTAAGCACACTCAACTACCTGTTCAATTGGGCAATCCGTCATTTCTAAAACTTGCTCTGATGACTGTTGCCCATATTCAAGATCGTGGGCGATCGAAGCATAAACTGATGTTGATGCCAGCAACAACTGAATCATCGGTAACGGCTTGGCCCAATCTGTTAATACTATCTGCGTTACACCACTCGAACAGCCAATTAAGAGAGAGCAATACTTAGTTAATTCCGCATTTTCCCGTAGGGTCAACACACTACCATCAATAATTCGTGTATCTCCTGTGGTAATTTTAAGGTGAGATGACAGAATAATGCTGCAATCCGGTAAGCGAGACAGCAGTCTTTGAGCAACAGACAAAGCATATTCTGGCTTAACAAAAGACTGACTGCTACTGCCAGTATACTCAAATAAAATAACATGACTGCGTTTCAGCAAATTGTGCTGTTCAGCAAAATTGCGGACTCTTTCAATCTCATCATTTCCGAGGCGCAGAATATTCTGAATCGGAACAGTAATCGGTTTTGGATAGCCGCGAAAAAGAGATGCTTTAGTAGTTCCATCATAATTTTGATAGTTATTTGGACTCACCTGCGTTAAAAATACTTCATCAAATTCACCGCGACTGAGGCGCACCTGTACCTCTTTTTCCAGCCCATACCAAGCTGCCACAATTTCCTGCCAATTCCTAGCAGGAATTTCCCAGATTTCATCAACAAATGGATTACCTTCAATCATACTTCGACACATCGATGAAATTGCCCAAGTCAAATGACAATTCGGATAATCATGCTTGATTTGTCGAGCCAAGGTAGTTGCATGAAGACAATCCCCATTTAAGCCTAGTTGTCCCAACAAAATTCGCTTACCAGAAGATTGTTCAGTAGTGAAAAAACCTGACCAAGAACGTTCTTTTTGCAAACGCGGTATCTCAGCTTGGAGAAATTTCGCGCTTCCCTCCATAACCACAACTTGGTCAATGTCAGAATTATTTTGCAGCAAAATCTCACTTTTGGAAGTAATGAACCATGTAATTATGCAGTTTGGTTCGCTATTTTTTAGATTTTGCGCTGTTTCCAGATAGGACAATATTTCCTGTGGCCCAAAAACCGCAAAACCGTAATGTTTGTGCATCGGTGTATAGGGATAAGAAGCTGGCTGAGATAATGGTTTCATCATGGAAATACCTAAAGGTTGATTATGATTTTATATGGCTTCGATCATCATAGCTGCGAGTTGTCGCAGGTCAATTTTGGGTTGCCAATGTAGGCTGTCCATTAGCGCAGGATTGGATACTAATCGTTTATATTCAGGCTGAAAATTTTCAGCTTGTTCTAGATAGCGAGTCCAATCCAAACCCAAGTGTGAAAAACAGACTTCTATCCAATCTTTTATAGAATGAGTTTTGCCGGAACCGATGACAGCTTCAAAAACATTTTCCTGTTCTACCAGCGTCATAATTCCCTCTGTTACATCACCCGCAAATGTCCATTCTTTCTCTACATTAACATCGCCAATTTGCAGTTTTTCACCAGATCCCTGAACAATGCGCTTAGCGGCGAGTACAATTTTTTGGCTGACATGATTTGGCTTTCTGAGAGGGCTTTCATGATGGAATAAATATCCTACATAGGCTTTGATACCGAGACTTCTGTAATATCGGGCAGCATAAACTGATTGAATTCGAGCAACAGCATAAGCACTACTTGCTTCAAAAGCAGTATCCTCAGAAATAGGATTGCCATCATTATAGAATTGAACGCCGCTACCTGTAATAAAAACTTTAGAAGCGAGGCTGTGTTTGTAAACTGATTCTAAAATATTCAGTGTACCGGTCGAAATTGCTGCATGATTTTCAAACAGTGCGTCGTGTCGCGTCGTTGATTTAGCAGCTAAGTGAAATAGATAGGTTGGTTTGTATTCTTTTACGAACTCCTCAACCTGTTTGTAGTCAGACACATCACCACGAATCCAATCTCCAGATCGCGATACAGCTAAAGGCTTAATTCCTTTGGCTTTGCATAACTCATTGAGATAGTATCCATCTTGTCCGTTAGCACCAAAAATAAGAGCGTTCACAGTTTATTTTTCTGAAAAACAAAGGTAGCAAATGTGTAGCGACATCCTTCATAGATAAAATCGGGGTTCGGACAATCCCACTGCGGAATATCAGGGAGAACGCAATTTTTCAATAAAAGAAGAAGTCGCTGCTTGAAATCTTTCTGCGTGTACAAACGAAAGTCTATAGAGGAAATACGATCGCCCGGTTTGTACTGGCAATTATAATCGCACGTTAAGATCGTAGTACCTCCATGTGCAAGAAGTTAGTTTTATTCTGGACAACATCTAATTTTTTTTGAAAAATTAGCATCCCAAAAGTATACTTATATTTAGCGGGATCGGGAGACCATTCACTGATTATAGGTTCTTCCAAAGACCAATCAATTTCATCCACCAGATATAAACCATTATTGAGGCATTCTTGGATTAAAGCTAATACGTCATTTTTGTCAAGGACATTCCATTCTAAGCCATACAGTTTGATTCCGGTTACTATTTTGGGTGTCCAATAGTCAAAAGTTACATAGAGTTTGCCCTCATTAGCTAGTAATCGAAAGGCTTCCTTGGCAAATTTATTAAAATTAACTTCGTGTTCTATCACAGACAAACAAGTTATATTTTGAAAAAAATTGTCTGGTAATCCAGTCGCCATCAAATTGCCAACAATATACTTAACTCCAGCCACAGGAACATCTGGATTTCTAAAATCAATTCCGTATTTCTCACCTTTAATTCCTTTTAAAACAGCATTCTTTAACATATAAGAATCCGAGCTTCCCATGTCTAAGAAGTTACCATCTGTTAGTTCAACCAAAATATTTGCCAAATCCCAATCTTTACAAATAAGACCGTGAGAAACATAACTATTTTGCTTCAAATATTGGGTGCATTGATCAATTTCAGCTCTGTTTTTCAGGAATTTACAACGCGACGAGCTTTTTATCGCAGAATCTGAAAAATAATTAGTTTCGTCGGAGGGAATAGTAATGTGTTTTTTAGAAATTGAAGGAACTTCATCGCAATTACTACTAATTTTAAGAATAAACTCTTTTACTTCACCATAGTTTTTAGCATAAACCACTGGATTTTCCAAATTATCCCAAAGTTTTTCTGCTAAGTCCCAGCCAACAATACAACGAGGCTTATATCGGTTAATCTCCGTTTGGCAAGCTGCGTTTACAGCACTTCCTTTCATCAACAAGCCAATACATTTGTCTCCTATTTGGGACAATTGTTTAAGGTTGGTTCCGCTGCAATCAACAAGATTTGTAGCCTGGTATTTAGGTGGGGCTGAACAGTAAAAATTGAGCTGAGGAAAATCTAATGCTATTTGCTTCAGGTGTTCGTTTAAATAAAAATAGCTTTGATTCGAGAAAACTTCCCCATTTTCCACTAAAATGCTGTTTTCTCTAACTTCTATTTCCTTTTCTACCTGCCCAAAAAAGTTGATCATGGGAGTGTGAATCGGTATCGGCAGGAGATATTGATGATTAAGTCTATGCTGATACATCTGGCGATTAAAGGCATGAACGTTATTTTGGTACGTCATACCGTAGAGTTTCAAAATGTCATCAAAAACTCCAAACCACATATTGACAAAGATGGCATCATCCGGGCAGTTTGGCGTGGGTTCTGTGCCTTTGTATTCGCAGCCTTGATAGAGGGCGATCGCCAAATCTAAATCCTGCCAAAGATAAGTAGAGACTTCCTCGCACTCTAGGGTAATTTTTACCCCCGGAAACTTAATTCTAATCGCCTGAATTACGGCTCTTGTCAAAATTACATCGCCGCTGTGAAAACTGTTATGAATGAATAAATGTGTCATATTTGTATCCTGTTGTGAGCTGTCTTGAGTCTTGGCTTAGTGTTTGATAATTTCCAGGTTAGGCAAAGGGAAGATTAGACCAACACCGCTGTTCAGTGTTTCTTGTTCGCGCTTGAGAAATTCTTCCTTAAAATGCCACGGCAAGACTAAATAATAATCCGGCTTCATGGCCCTTGAATCGGCTTCGCTGACAATAGGAATGTCACTACCGAGCGTATAAGCACCATATTTATCTGGGTTTCTTTCCGCCGCTACATCTATAATCCGATTGTCAATTCCGCACCACTGTAAAATTGTATTACCTTTAGTCGATGCACCGTAGATGTGAATGCTTTTACCTTCCTTTTTTAGCATTTTTAGCAGCGAAACTAACTGGTCTTTATGCACGTTGATCCTGTCTTGAAAATTTTTGTATGGTTTGTCGGTATCCAGCTCCATGTCAAATTCTGTCTGACGTAATAGCTTGATGCGCGTCACAGCTTCTTGCTTCTTAAAAGCAAAGTTATTAAGATGCGTTGCGTAACAGCGAATGCTACCACCATTGATGTCATTCAGGACAGCATCTACTATTTTTAAATCCGCTTGTTTTAGGATGTATTCCAGCACTGCCAAACTGTAATACTCCAAGTGTTCGTGACAAATTGTGTCATAAGAATTCATTTTTAGCATGGATGGCATATAGGACATTTCAAAGACCCATAAGCCATCAGGAGTTAGGGATTTTTTGATTTCCTTGCAGAAGCTTACCGGATCTTCTAGGTCATAAAACATGGCGATAGATGTAATAATATCAAATTTTTCGCCTTGCAAAACCTTGGTCAGCTCTTCTGAAGGAAAAATGTCTTGAATTGCCGTAATGTCCCCGGTTATTTCTTGAGCTACGTCAGATGGATCGACACCAAATTTGATAAAGTCTTGCGGATAGGACTTGAGTAAAGTGCCGTCATTACAGCCAATATCTAAAACACGAGCATTACTTTTGTCAATCAGGGATGCTGCTTCTTCAGTAATTTCCTGTAAGTGATTTCGCATAGTTTGGTTCGTACCGGAACGATACCAGTATGCAGAATATAAAATTTCCGGCGGTACGGTATGCTCCATTTGCAATAAACCACAAGCTTTCTCATCTTTGGTGGGATCGCACCGCAGGAGAGAAAGGGCTATTTTTCTGAGGGGCGGTTCTTCTTTCCCAGGCTTGACAAATGAACCTTGCAAGTGCTGTTCGCCTAAATTAATGACTGGAGTGAGTGCTGAAGAACCGCATACCCGACAAGTTTTACGATGACCTAAGTGCATTGATTTACCTTTAAAAATATTTATTCTTTATGAGAGCCGAGCTTTTCTACAAGTCCTTGGAAGTTTTTGTCTATTCCATCTATACACTTATTCCGCTGCAAGTTCAGGATGGCTAGCTGTTTGACTACTTGATCTTTTTCTGTTACAACTACTTTGTCAAATTCATAGACTTTTTCTTGTTCGTGCCACAAGCTGCAGTTAACTTGGGCGAGTTCAGAGAAGATTTCGCCGATACTACCACCGACATCAGCCACATAATTGCCCTCTTTTTTATAAACTTTATTTGAGGCAAAAGTCAGGCGATCGCTCGGAATTTGCCCAGCTATAGCAGCACTAATAAATTCGTTGATTTCCTCCTGAAGCTGTATCTCTTGAACAGTAAGGCTCTTGAGTCTGATTTCGTCTTCGGAATGCCACTGTTTCAGTTTGACAATTGTCAATTTATCGCAGAGAGATCCAAGTGTTTCTGCCATAGGTCAAATGTGATTGATTTGAAAGAATTTGAGTCTGGATGCTAGCGATAGTTAGTATAGATCGTTTACTATCAGACGAATACCCATTTTGCTTGTTCCCAGAATGATCTATTGTATTTCATAAAAAAACTCGGTAAGTGGGCAACGAGCGAGTCTTTAGACCTGAGAGGAAAACGACCAGGCGGTTTCAATCGCCTTGAATCTTTCCATTATCGCCGGACGAGTTGTTCGATCAGGTGTACTTTTGTACTGTACTTTCACTCTTGACAATTACCATCTCAAACCTTACCGCGATCGCATAATGTTTGCTCGATTAGAGCCTACGAAAGCGGGGTGATGTTAGCTTGTCGGTCAATGTTATAAGGGCTTGTTGGGCTTGCAACACTGTAAAGCGTGACTTGAGAACTGTTTAATTGCAAACGACAGAGCTCTTAACTAGCTTCGCATTCGCCCGGTGTCGTGACCTAAATAACGTAGTCAGTTAAGACGCTTGGCTGGTCAGAATAGCTTGCTTCGAGACTTGCTCGCGACCAAGCGAGCGTGTCTTTAGACCTGAGTTCCTGACACAACGTCTTTGAGCATACACAGGATTATCTTACACAGAAGCCACTTTTGATTGAGATATTCGATCGCCTGCGATCGCCATTACCACAACTCTGGAGACTATTGACAAATTAAAACTCCAAAGCGTGCCCATTTAGCCATTGACAAAAAAAATCATTGTGGTAAGGCAAAAAGACATTGTATAGAAACCCGCTCTTGGGATGAGCCAGAAGCCAGAGGCTACTACCTCAGACAGCCGATCGCCCTTGCCGGGATTCCTCCCACGCAAAAACAAGTTACAATGACGTTAAGATTGATGAACATAAATAAAAAATCCCAAGTCACAGGGACTAAATAATTAGGAGGATCGACCTCGGTGAATAAACGGTGGAGAAACGCTGGCCTGTACGCACTGCTGGCTATTGTAGTCATTGCCCTAGCCACGGCATTTTTTGACAAACAGCCCCCAAGCCGGGAAGTTTGGAAGTACAGCCAATTCATTCAGGAAGTCGAAGGCAAGAGAGTAGACAAAATAAATATCAGTTCCGATCGCAGCAAAGCCCTCGTAACGGCTCAAGACGGCAGCAAGGTACTGGTTAACCTGCCGAACGACCCAGAACTGATCAACATCCTGACCAAAAATAACGTAGATATTTCCGTTCTGCCCCAAAGCGACGAAGGCTTCTGGGTAAAAGCCCTCAGCAGCCTGTTCTTCCCGATCCTGCTGTTGGTAGGACTGTTTTTCCTGGTGCGGCGCGCCCAAAACGGGCCCGGCAACCAAGCCATGAACTTCGGCAAATCCAAAGCTAGAGTTCAAATGGAACCTCAAACTCAGGTGACATTCGGCGACGTGGCCGGCATCGAACAAGCCAAGCTAGAACTCGCAGAAGTCGTGGACTTCCTGAAAAATGCCGATCGCTTCACCGCAGTCGGAGCAAAAATCCCCAAAGGCGTACTGCTAGTGGGCCCTCCCGGAACAGGCAAAACCTTGCTCGCAAAAGCAGTGGCTGGAGAAGCGGGCGTTCCCTTCTTCTCGATTTCCGGTTCAGAATTTGTGGAAATGTTCGTGGGTGTGGGTGCTTCCCGCGTCCGCGACTTGTTTGAACAAGCTAAAACTAACGCTCCTTGCATCGTATTTATCGATGAAATTGACGCGGTAGGCCGCCAGCGCGGAGCTGGTTTGGGCGGTGGTAACGACGAACGGGAACAAACCCTGAACCAGTTGCTGACCGAAATGGACGGCTTTGAAGGCAATACTGGGATCATTTTGATTGCTGCCACGAACCGCCCTGATGTGCTGGATGCTGCGCTGCTACGTCCGGGCCGTTTCGATCGCCAAGTTGTGGTCGATCGCCCCGATTTCTCCGGCCGCCTCGAAATTCTCAACGTTCACGCCCGCGGCAAAACCTTGTCAAAAGACGTGGACTTGGAAAAAATCGCCCGCCGGACACCCGGTTTCACAGGTGCCGATTTGGCTAACCTGCTGAATGAATCGGCAATTTTGGCCGCCCGCCGCAACTTGACCGAAGTATCGATGGATGAAGTCAACGATGCGATCGATCGCGTGCTCGCAGGCCCGGAAAAGAAAGACCGCGTGATGAGCGAAAAGCGCAAAACTTTGGTAGCTTACCACGAAGCCGGTCACGCTTTAGTTGGTGCTTTGATGCCCGACTACGACCCCGTGCAGAAAATTAGCATTATCCCCCGCGGTCGCGCTGGCGGTTTGACTTGGTTCACACCGAGCGAAGATCGGATGGATTCTGGCTTGTATTCTCGCTCTTACTTGCAAAATCAAATGGCGGTAGCTTTGGGCGGCCGCATTGCTGAAGAGATTGTCTTCGGCGAGGAAGAAGTCACGACTGGCGCTTCCAATGACTTGCAACAAGTGGCAAGAGTAGCACGGCAAATGGTGACTCGCTTCGGAATGAGCGATCGGCTAGGCCCTGTAGCTCTCGGTCGCCAACAAGGGAATATGTTCATGGGTCGCGATATCATGGCCGAACGGGACTTTTCTGAAGAAACCGCAGCCACGATCGATGATGAAGTGCGTTTGTTGGTAGAGCAAGCTTATCGGCGCGCTAAAGATGTGCTGGTTGGTAACCGCCACGTTCTGAACGCTTTAGCAGAGATGCTAGTTGATAAGGAAACTGTGGATGCTGATGAATTGCAAAATTTGTTGGCTAACAGCGATGTCAAGATGGCGACAATTGCCTAAGCGATTTTAAGATTTGAGATTTTAGATTTAATCTAAAGTTTAAAATCGGTAATTGGGGTGGTTCTGGCCTTGTCTGGAATCGCCCCGATTTTTTTGTGGTGCGATCGGCTGTTTCAGATCAAATCCGCTGACATCGGAATTATACCAGAGTGCGAGCGTCCCCGCTCGCGAGGAGAATCCGATCGCGAGCGGGGACGCTCGCACTGTATCATTTCCATGTAACCGGACTTGAACTTCACCCTTGATAAACTTCTCGCCGGTGACGAACTTTACTGATATCGACCGTGCGGCTGTCGTCATCAATGGTGTAGATTACCCTGTAATCACCAATCCGAATTCGCCAACCATTTTTCTCCCCCTTTAACTTGAGACACCCCGGCGGGCGCGGGACACTTGCTAAAGCATTTATCTGGGGATAAATTCGGCTGCTGATTTCAACGGGCAGAGCATCCAGGTCTTTTTGAGCCGAACGTGCAGTAATGACCAAGTAATCAGACATTCAACATACCCTTTTTCTCAAGCTGGCGCTTAACTTCTTCCCAGGGAACTCTTGGTTCATCTTTTCTCGATTCAATGGTCAAAGAGTCATAAACATCCTCCCAGAGTTCGCCGTGCTTCTCGAAGTCGAGCACCACCGCAATTTTTTCGCCTTCGCCGTCAACTAAAAACTGAAAGTCTGTCGGTTCGCCGCATTCAGCCAACACGTCAACCCAGAAATCGCTGTGTTCTTTGAGGTCAACAATTGCAGCGGTTTTGTTGCCTAGATTGTCAGTTAAAAATTGAACGCCGCGCATATTGTAGTTTGCCATATATTTAAATTAGTAATGTGTACTAAAATTATATGCCAGACAGAATAAGTTAAGTAGGTCATTACAAAGAAACAATAGTATCTTGTAGGGGCGGGTTTAGCCAAAAATCTAGGAAACCAGCCAGTTTATGAAGGCAAAACCCGCCCGACTTGTAGGGGCTGGTTTAGCCAAAAATCTAGGAAACCAGCCAGTTTATGAAGGCAAAACCCGCCCTCCTCCCTAATGTTTATTTGTACCCACCTACAGAGCATGAATCATCAATCTTGGTTGACCAAACTAAAAAAACACCGAGCGATTGCAGTCATCCGTTCCTCCGAAAAGGAACTTGCTTGGCAGATGGCATCAGCGGTAGCAGCAGGCGGAATCCTGTTTA
>Ga0335394_10000350_pt1 | contig 47589 bp, 49 predicted proteins | sample MAT03_FD_205741 | JGI IMG/M metagenome (GOLD analysis project Ga0335394, IMG submission 205741) | Freshwater microbial communities from Lake Fryxell liftoff mats and glacier meltwater in Antarctica - MAT-03 (spades assembly) (version 2) ... | reverse complement strand
CCGTATTCCTCGGTTTCGGGGACGTGATCCTTGAAGCCGTTAAGTTCCTTGAACCAAAGCGGATGCTGCTCTGCCCGTTCGAAATCGAACCGGCCGGTGTCCATAACCCTGTCGAGCGGGACCTGGCCGAAGTCGGTCTCGATCAAGTCCGCATCGGGATTGAGCGAGCGGATGATCTTGCGGGCGAGGTCGAGGTCATGGGCGGGCGTGTCGGAAACTTTGTTGAGCACGATCACGTCGGCGAATTCGATCTGCTCGACCAGAAGGTCCACAAGAGCCCGGTCGTCGCGCTCGCCGGCGGTTTCGCCGCGATCGCGCAAGAAGTCCTGCGAGGAATAGTCCTTCAGAAGGTTTGCCGCATCGACTACGGTCACCATCGTGTCGAGCCGCGCCACGTCCGTCAGGCTCCCGCCGTTCTCGTCGCGGAAATCGAAGGTGGTCGCGACCGGCAGCGGTTCGGCTATGCCTGTTCCTTCGATCAGAAGATAATCGAAGCGGCCTTCCTGCGAGAGCTTGCGTACTTCCTTCAGGAGATCATCGCGCAGCGTGCAGCAGATGCAGCCATTGGTCATCTCGACCAGTTGCTCTTCGGTGCGCGACAGGTTCGCGCCGCCGTCGCGCACAAGCGCGGCGTCGATGTTCACCTCGCTCATGTCATTGACGATGACCGCCACGCGGCGGCCCTCTCGATTGTTGAGCACGTGGTTCAGAACGGTCGTCTTGCCGGCTCCGAGGAAGCCGGAGAGAACCGTGACGGGCAGGCGGTTTGCGGGTTTGGCTGTGTCGAGCATGGCGAACCTCAAGATCAGAGACAGAGACGCCCGGCCGGAATGGTCGGGCGATCGGGTGCATGGCTGTTCAGTGCGCCATCATCTCGTGCACGATCTGCTCCGCGCTCAGGGCGGAAGGGTAGTAGGTCGGCCAGTTCGTCACTTCCTCCAGCAGGGCGGCGCGATCGTCGCCCCAATAAAGGTGGTAGTGATCAGCCTTCGCCGGAGCGATCTTGTGATCGCTGAACTGGAAATAGTCCGGCGCATCTGCATCGCCTTCCACCTTCTTGAAGATGAAGCGAACGCCTCGGTTGCCCTTCTCGTAGGTCAGGATCTCACGGCCGTCGCTGGCATATCGGGCCTTCGCCGGCTTTCCGTCCTTGAAGAAAGTCACAATGTCGCCGTCGATCGTGATGCGCTCGACATCGGTCTTGTAGCCGATGTCGTAATGGGCCTTGTACTCGTCGGCGCTCTTGTCGCCTTTCTCCGCCTTGTGCGCCATCACAGGATCAAGCGTACCGTCCTGGAGGAAACCATAGACGGACTGCCAGTCGCCCGCCCAGTCGGAAAGGGCACGATCCTTTACCTGGACATCGTCGAAATAGCCCTTGTAGATCTGTCTGTCGTCGTGCCCGTGCGCATGGTCATGCGCGTGTTTGTCGGTCTCGCTGCCAGAGGCATAGGCTGGGCCCGAAAAGGCGATGCCCGCCAGAACCATAGCCAAAATGCGAAGTCGTCTGTTCATGCACTTTCTCCGATATGATGCTCCAAACGGTTACGTAATAACATTACGATTTGCAAGCAGCCCACGTTGTGAATGTGGAGAAAATTCACCTCGCGCTTTCGAGGAATTTTCCTAGGAGGGAAGCGATGTTCTCCTTAACCCCATGGAATCATTCCTTCTCTTTTTCCCTTCCCGCAAACGCACCCATCAGCGCAGCATTTTTTCATGCCTCCTTTATCCCCACCCCTTTCCCCTCCCGCATAATTCCCTGACCGCCCTCGCTGGAGCCCTGGTGCGCACCGGGTATCAGGGGAGGGCGGCGGCGCCGGATCGGCAACGCTGACGGTGGCGTTGCTGGGTGATGAGCCCTGAGGTCCGGGCCCTGACCGAGGTCGCGCGGTGCACTGGCGCTGCGTCCCCGATAGGTAGGGCAAGAACGCCGGCGACGTCCGGGAAACCGCGCCGCATTACAAAAATCAGATGGTGTGGTCCCGGGCGTCGCTTCCCGACCCGATCATCGAAACAATGGCCAGATGCGAAAGCAGGCGTGGCAACGGGGAAGCGTGAGCGAAAGGAAACGAGGCGTGGCGAGGAGGAAAAGCGTGCGAAAATCCGGAGGTGGCAGCATTGCGCATCCAACCCCTTGAACGACGGTCTTTGCTGCGCTCAAAGTCCCCTCACCAATACGGAACCAAGTATGCCCAAGCCTGAAACACCCGTCGAAACGCTGACCCAGCAAGCGGCCGCCGCCGAACTGGAGCGGCTCGCGGCCGAGATCGCCAGCCATGACCAGCGTTACCATGCCGAGGATGCGCCGACCGTGTCGGACGCGGAGTACGATGCGCTGAAACTGCGCAACGTCGCGATCGAGGTACGCTTTCCCGAGCTGATCCGCGAGGATTCGCCGTCGCGCCGGGTTGGCGCGGCGCCGTCCGCAACTTTCGCGCAGGTCCAGCACGCCAAGCCGATGCTGTCGCTCGACAACGTCTTTTCCGACGAGGACGTAGTTGATTTCGTGACCAGCGTGCGCCGCTTCCTGAGCCTTTCGTCCGATGCCGAACTGGTCTTCACCGCCGAGCCCAAGATCGACGGCCTTTCGATGTCGCTGCGCTACGAGAATCGGCGACTGGTGACCGCCGCGACGCGCGGCGGCGGCACGACCGGCGAAAACGTCACGGCCAACATCCGCACCATCCAGGAGATACCGCAGCAGCTTCCCAGGGATGCACCTGAAATCGTTGAAGTGCGCGGCGAGGTCTACATGCGCCGCGACGATTTTCTCGACCTTCAGAAGCGCATGGCCGAGACCGGGCAGACCTTCGCCAACCCGCGCAACTCCGCGGCCGGCAGCCTGCGCCAGAAGAACCCGGAGGTTACGAAGTCGCGGCCGCTCAAGTTCTTCGCCTATGCCTGGGGCGAAACCAGCGCACCGTTCGCTGCGACGCAGTATGACGCTGTCCAGCGTTTCGGCGACTGGGGATTCCGGATCAACGACCGCATGGCGCGCTGCTCGTCGCTTCAGGAAATGCTTGCCCACTACCACGGTATCGAGGCCGAACGCGCCGAATTGCCCTACGACATCGACGGCGTCGTCTACAAGGTCGACCGGCTCGACCTGCAGGAACGGCTCGGCTTTCGCTCGCGCAGCCCGCGCTGGGCAACCGCGCACAAATTCCCCGCCGAGAAGGCAACGACTGTGCTCACCGCGATCGACATCCAGGTCGGTCGCACCGGCGCGTTGACGCCGGTCGCCCGGCTGGAGCCGGTTACCGTCGGTGGCGTCGTCGTCGAAAACGCTACGCTGCACAATGAGGACTACATCAAGGGCATCGGCACCACCCGCCCGGAGGGACACGATATTCGTGTCGGCGACACCGTCATCGTGCAGCGCGCCGGCGACGTCATCCCGCAGATCCTCGACATTGTGCCGGAGAAGCGGCCGAAGACCTCCGTGGCCTACGTCTTTCCCGATCGCTGCCCAGTCTGCGACAGCCATGCGGTGCGCGAGGAGGGCGAGGCGGTGCGCCGCTGCACCGGCGGCCTGGTCTGCGCGGCACAGGCGGTCGAGCGCATCCGCCACTTCGTGTCGCGCAACGCCTTCGACATCGAGGGGCTCGGCGAGAAGCAGATCGAGTTCTTCTTCAACAGCGACAAGGCTGCGCTGAAGGTCGCGACGCCGGCCGACATCTTCACGCTTCGCAAGCGTCAGGAGGCGCTGCCGTCGACGCTTGAAGCTTCGCTGGAGCGGCTCGAAAAAATCGAGGGTTTTGGTCCCGTCTCGGTCAAGAAGCTGTTCGACGCTATCGATGCGCGCCGCGAGGTGACCCTGTCGCGTTTCCTCTACGCGCTCGGCATCCGCCACATCGGCGAGACCAACGCCAGGCGCCTGGCGAGGCATTCTTTGTCTTTCGAAGCGCTGCGCAACACCGCCGAGGCCGCCAGGATGCCGGAAGGCAAGGGGGTTTCAGGCAATGCCGAATGGCAGGAGATCGTAGGCGTCAACGGCATCGGCTCCATCGTGGCGGAGGCGCTCGTCGATTTCTTCGCCGAGGAGCACAACCGGGAAGCCGTCAACAGCCTTCTCGACGCCGGCGTGACGCCGCTGGCCGAGGAGCCGGTCGCGGCCGCTTCCTCGCCTGTCGCCGGCAAGACCGTGGTCTTTACCGGCTCGCTCGAAAAGATGTCGCGCGACGAGGCCAAGGCGATGGCGGAGCGGCTTGGCGCCAAGGTGGCGGGTTCCGTGTCGAAGAAGACCGACCTCGTCGTTGCCGGCCCCGGCGCTGGCTCGAAGCTCAAGCAGGCCACGGATCTCGGGATCGAGGTCATCGACGAGGACGCCTGGTTCGAGCGCGTCGGCCGGCTTGCCTGACCGCCGCTGGCATCACCACCTTTGACCAATGGCTCAAGCGAATTCACCTGACTTGGCAGCAATGCTGACCTATATGTCCGCGTTCAATCGGAATGATCCAATGTCAGCCGAGGCAGTCCCGGAAACCACGACGGCGAGCCAGTTCTGGTCCGGCGCGCGCGTCGGCCTTCCGGTCGTCGTTGCGTCGGCGCCCTTCGCTTTCCTGTTCGGCATCATCGCCGTCGACAACGGTTTTTCGGTCGCCGAGGCCACGCTGATGAGCGCCGCGGTGTTCGGCGGCGCCAGCCAGATGGTCGGGCTGGAGCTGTTCGGCCATCACATCGCGCCATGGCTCGTGGTGATGTCGATCTTCGCCGTCAACTTCCGTCACGTGCTCTATTCCGCGGCGCTGGGTCGCCGCATCTCCCACTGGCCCGCTTTGCAGCAGGCGCTTGGTTTCTTCTTCCTCACCGACCCGCAATATGCGGAGGCGGAGCGCAAGGGCGAGGCAGGCCAGAGGGTCGGCTTCGCCTGGTACATGGGCATGGCGCTGGCGATCTATGTGCCGTGGGTCATAGAAAGCGGCCTCGGCGCGTTTTTCGGCAACCTCATCCCGGACCCGCATTCGATCGGCCTCGACTTCCTGTTGCCGATCTATTTCCTCGGCCTCGTGATGAGCTTCCGCAAACGCGCGAACTGGCTGCCGGTCGTGGCGATCAGCGCCGTGGCTTCGATCATCGCGATCAACACGGTCGGTTCGCCCTGGCACGTGACGATAGGCGCCGCTGCCGGGGTGGCGTTCGCCGCGATCTTCCCGCCGCGCGGCCGCGTGGAGATCGAGCCATGAGCACGACGCTCTGGATCATACTGTGGTCGGCGGTGCTGACCTACCTGACGAGGGTCGGCGGGCACCTCGTGCTGTCGCGCTTCCTGACCGTGCATCCGCGCGTCGAGGCGGGGCTCGACGCCGTGCCGGCGGCGGTGCTGACCACGCTGGTCGCACCCGCCGCGATGACGGCCGGCCCGCTCGAGTGGGTGGCGCTCGCCGTCGCCGCGCTGATGTCGCTGCGCTTCGGCATGCTGCCGCTGTTTCTCGTCGCTGGTGGGGTGCTGATCGTCGGACGCCAGGTTCTCGGCTGAGGATCGCTCTTTTTTCGCAAATTCCGGACGCGAAACCGCTTCGCACTTTTGCTGGAATTGCTTTTAGTCCTTGTCGTCGCGCGGCAGCGGGGCGGTCGCTTTTTCCAGCCAGGCCAGAACCTGGCCGCCGACCATCGGCCCGATCTCGCTGAGCACCCGCTGGTGATACTCGTCCAGCCAGTGCAGTTCGTCGCGGGTGAGCAGGCTGGTCCGCAGCATGCGCTTGTCGAACGGGGCGAGCGTCAGCGTCTCGAAGCCGTGCATCGCGATATCGCCGTCCGAAACATCCACGGCGGGCGTAACGAGGATAAGATTTTCGAGCCGTATGCCGTAGCTGCCCGGTTTGTAGTAGCCGGGCTCGTTGGACAGGATCATGCCTTCGAGCAGCTTTTCGACGCCGGTTTTGGCAATGCGCTGCGGCCCCTCATGCACCGACAGATAGGAGCCGACGCCGTGCCCGGTGCCGTGCGCGTAGTCGAGACCGGCCTTCCAGAGCGCCAGCCGCGCCACCGCGTCGATGTCGGCGCCGCGCGTGCCCGCGGGAAAGCGAAGCAACGAGATGCCGATCAGGCCCTTGAGCACCAGCGTGTAGCGGGTGCGCATTTCGTCGGTCGGCTGGCCGACCGACACGGTGCGCGTGATGTCGGTCGTGCCGTCCTGATACTGGCCACCGGAATCGAGCAGGAAAAGCTCGCCATCCCGCAGCGGGCGGTTGGTATCGCGCGACACGCGATAATGCATCATCGCACCGTTCGGGCCGGCGCCGGCGATCGTCGAGAAAGACACGTCGCGCAGCGGCATCTGCGTCTCGTCGCCGGTGACCCTGCGCATCTCCTCGAGCTTTGTCACGACGGCGATTTCGTCCAGCGTGTCCGGCTCCTGCGCGTCGAGCCAGCAAAGCAGCTTCGCCACTGCCGCGCCATCGCGGCGATGGGCGGCGCGCGCGCCGGCGATCTCGGCGCCGTTCTTGGTGGCGCGCGGCAGGCGCGCCGGGTCGGGCGCCTTGACGACCTTGCCGCCATTTTCGACCACAAGCATGCGCAGCCGTTCGGCCGCGAGCACCGGGTCGAGCGCGATCGCCGCACCATCCTTCGCAAGCGTGGCGACCGCCGCCTCAAGCGCCGACGGCGGCCGCAGGTCGGCGAGCTGCGTCAGGTAGGCCTCCGTCTTCATCGGCAGCTTGCGCTTGTCGATGAAAAGCGAGTGCGATCCGTCCGTGGCGAGCACCGCGAAACCGAGCGCCAGCGGCGTGTGGGGCACGTCGGCGCCGCGTATGTTGAACGCCCACGCAAGCGACGAGGGGTCGGTCAGCACCGCATGAGTTGCGCCGGCCTTCACGATGGCGGTCGCCATGCGCGCAAGCTTGTCACTGGCCAGTTCTCCGGCGAATTCGATCGGGTGGATCCCAACCGGAGCAAGCGGCGGGTCAGGCTGGTCGGCCCAGAGTTCGTCGATTGGGTTAGCGTCCAGCGCAACCAATTCGGCACCGGCCTGTTCGGCCGCCGCCGCCAGCGCCTTCACCTCGCCGATCGTATGGAGCCATGGGTCGTAGGCCAGCCGCACGCCCTTGCCGAGATTGGCCTTTATCCACTTGGGCGGAGGGTTGTCGATCAGGCTCTCGAAGGCGAAAACCTCGGGATCGACCTGCTCGCGCACCTGCAGCGTATAGCGGCCGTCGACGAAGATCGCCGCGCGACTGGACAGCACGATCGCGGCGCCCGCCGAGCCGGAGAAACCGGTCAGCCATTTCAGCCGCTCCGAGTGGGCCGCTACATATTCGCCCTGGTGTTCGTCCGAGCGGGGCGCGATGAAGCCGTCGAGGCCCCTTTGCGCTAACCATTCGCGCAACTGTACCACCCGTTCAGAACCCCTCGAAGGGTCGGTCGCCTCGTCGAAATCCTGGAACATGGCGGCGGCTTTCCACTCTCGCAAACAGGCGGCGACCCTACAGGATCAGCCGGGGAATCGGTATCGATTTAGGGCTACCACGAAGCGTGAGCCGGGGCGACAGAGCGAAGCGCCCCGCCACGGCCCGAGGCCTTCGCTCCTGGAAACGGATGGCAGTCATGCAAGTTTGGCGGTGTTCGGGGAACGGCGAAGCGCGTAGCTTTCGCCTCGTGGAGGAGTTGCAACACCGTTCCGATGTGGAGAACGACGATGACAGCTACCGGCAACAGGAGCGGATTATTCCGCACCGTCCTCGACGCAATCCTGGAATCGCGCCAGCGCCAGGCCGACCGTCATGTCAGCGGCGTTCTTCACTCGCTCGACGACGAAACGCTCGCAAGTCTCGGCTACAGGCGCAGCGAGCTTGGCCAGCAGGCGAATTCCAATCGAACCCGGTCCTGAGTATCACCGCTTCAGGTGAAGCGTGACCCAGCCATTGCGCCAGAGTGTGCGCACATGGCGCAGGCTTTGTCCGGCATAGGCGGCAAGGACGGCATTGCGCTGGCGCTCAAGAATGCCCGACAGGATGAGCGAGCCGCCGAGCCTGACCGAGCGGGCCATGTCAGGGGCCATGCGCATCAGCGGCCGGGCAAGAATGTTTGCAACGATGAGGTCGAATGGCGCGCGCCGGGAAAAAGCCGGATCGTGGAAGCCCGGTGCGGTCCGCGTCTCGATGTAGCGCGAAACCTCGTTCAGTCGGGCATTGGCGGCGGCAACGCGCGTCGCCACAGGATCGATATCGGTTGCCAGCACGGGAATATGCGCAAGCTTCGCCAGCGCGATGGCAAGCACGGCGCTGCCGGTGCCGAGATCGAGCGCGTTTCTCGGTTGTTCTCGGCGGACCACCATTTCGATCATCTCGAGGCATCCCGACGTCGTGCCGTGATGACCGGTGCCGAAAGCGAGCCCAGCCTCGATCTCGATAGCCAGGTCGCCCGGTCGACGCCTGTCGCGATCATGCGAGCCATGCACGAGGAAACGGCCGGCGCGAACCGGCTGCAATCCCTCAAGGGACTTCGCGACCCAGTCGATGTCGGGCACGACCTCGCGACCGATATCAAGCTTGAGGCCGACGCTTTCTGCGATTTCGCCGAGTCGCCGCGCGATGCCGTCGACATCGCCGTCGGCATAGAGCGACACTTCCTTGATCCCGTTGTCCGTGGGGGCGAAAACGGAGATCGGCAACCCGTCTTCCTCGAAGGCGGCTTCGAGCGCCGGGAACAAGAGGTCTGCGCCGGCGGTGTCGGTGGTGACATGCAGGCGCGTCTGAGCCATCGCTCAGCCTTCTTCGGACAGGCGCTTCAGCTTGGCGAGCGCCGTGTCCGGGTCTTCCCCGTAGGCGATCGTGCCGGCGAAATCGCCGTTGCCATGCAGGAGTAGCACCGAAGCGGTGTGGTCCATGGTGTAGTCGCCGTCGCCGGTTTCGACCTTCCGCCAGAAAATGTTGAACGACTTGGCCATGGCAAGAACCTTGTCCGGCTCGCCTGTGATGCCAATAATGCGGTCCGACACGTTGCCGACATAGGTGTTCATGATTTCGGCGGTGTCCCGCTCCGGATCGACCGAGACGAAATAGCCGCGGACGTTCTTGCCGCCGTCGCCGAGTTTCTTCAGCCAGCCGTCGAGTTCGAACAGCGTCGTCGGGCAGACCTCGGGGCAGTGCGTGAAGCCGAAGAAGACGGCGCTTGGCTGTCCCAGGAAAGCCGCTTCGGTTATGGGTTCGCCCCGCTGGTCGATCAGCGTGAACGGTGCGCCGTAGGCCTCGGTGGCGTACCGCATATGGTACCATTGGAAGGCGATGAACCCCAGCGCTGCCGCCATAAGCACCAGGATGCCGGAAAGAATGAAGCGCATCATCGTGGAGAACTCCGTCCGCGGCCTTGCGGTACTTTCACAGGCACCAGGCCAGCCCGGCCTCGACCGTCGCCATGAAGATACCGGCGCCCTTGTCGATCCAGGCAGCGAAAGCCAGGCCGGTACCCGCAGCCAGCAGGGCCACGCCAAGCACGATCTTGGCGACGGTCGCGGCGGGCTGGTTCGAGAGTTGCTCCATTGCGCTGATATAGCGCGGCGCGCCGCGACAAAAAAGAGCCATGATGCCGCGCACCACTGAGCGCCGGTTGACAGAAAGTCCGGCAATAGCGTCCCAAGGGATATCGCATCATGGTTATCGCAACAGGCAGGCCGGCAGGTTATTCGGTCAACCAGATTGCGCTGCACTGGATCATCGCAGCCCTTATCCTCGTCCAGTTCCTGGCGCATGACGGCATCGAGCATGCCTGGGACGCCTTCGAGGACGGGGAAATGCTGGCGTCCGGCGACATGCCGCTCGCCTATCTGCACATCGCATTCGGAATCGCCGTCCTGGTCCTCGCAGTCGCTCGGGTGTGGCTTCGCCTGACCCGTGGCGCTCCGTCCCTGCCTGCGGAAGAATCGGCGGTCGCGCGTATTGTCGCGCACAGTATCCACGGCCTGCTCTACCGCTGATATTCCTTGTGCCGCTGTCCGGCGCGGTCGCATGGTTCCTTGGCATAGGCCCCGCAGCCGAGGCGCACGAGGTCTTGAAGTCGGTGCTTCTCGTCGTCGTGGCAGTCCATGTGCTGGGCGCTCTCGTCCAGCATTTCGTTATCAAGGCTAACGTCCTGGTGCGCATATTTCGGCCTGCGGCGTAGCCCGACACTTGCGCCGACCGCCGCGCCCCACCAATACAAGGGCCGATAGCAGTGTCGGGAGATACGGAATGCGGTTTGTTGGACTGGCAATTGGAACCCTGATGCTCGCGGCGCCGGCTTCCGCGCAACAGGTGGGCGAGGTCGGCGTCGACTGGCTAGGCAACGACATCGTCGTGGAAGCCATCAAGGATCCCGAGGTCGAGGGCGTGACGTGCCACGTCTCCTATTTCGATCGCGGCGTGATCGACCGTCTGCAGAAGGGCAACTGGTTCGAGGATCCCTCCGACACCGCCATCTCCTGCAAGCAGACGGGCCCGCTCAAGATCGGCGATATCGAACTTGGCGAGGGCGGCGAGGAGATTTTCAAGCAGGGCATCAGCCTGATCTGGAAGGAGCAGGTGGTGAACCGCATCTACGACAAGGCCAACAACACGCTGATCTATCTCGCGCATTCGCGACAGGTTCAGGACGGCTCGGCCAAGATGTCGATGACGACCGTGCCTCTGTACGGGCAGAACGTCGTCTGGGAGAAGGGCAAGCCGCAGTAGAGCGTTTCAACTTAACTCTGAACCGCCCGATCTTGCCGTCTCGCGGCGGGCGGCGTAAAGCCCCGCCATGGACAGGCCAGACGACCTCCGTTTCAAGGACTCCGAGCCGCGCATCCATCCGACGGCCGAGTTGAAGTCCTGTCGGCTCGGACGCTACGCGGCCGTCGGCGAACGCGTGGTGCTGCGCGAGGTGACGGTCGGCGATTTCTCCTATTTCGAGCGCAACGCCGAGGCGATCTATACCGAGATCGGCAAGTTCTGCTCGATCGCCGCCAACAGCCGCATCAACGCGCTCGAACATCCGATCGAACGGATCACGCAGCACAAGGTCAGCTACCGGCCGAACGAATATTTCCGCTGGCTGGGCGTGGATGCCGGCTTCAAGGGCCGGCGGCAAAGCAAGCGCGTGCGCATCGGACACGATGTCTGGGTCGGCCATGGCGCCGTCATCCTGCCCGGCGTGTCGATCGGCAACGGCGCGGTGATCGGCGCGAACGCCGTCGTCACCCATGACGTCGACCCTTACGAAATCATGGCTGGCGTGCCGGCCAGACGCCTCAAGCGGCGCTTTGCGCCGGAGATCGCGGAGCGCATCGAGGCGCTCGCCTGGTGGGACTGGCCGGTGGCGAAACTGGCGGACGCCATTCCCGACATGCAGTCGCTTTCGATCGCGGATTTCCTGGAGCGGTGGCAGGCCGGCTGAGCGTCAGCTTTTGAGGAAATCCGCGAATGCGCCGCCGAAATCCGGATGCCAGCGCGACAGGGCAGGGCGGTTCTCGATGATGTCGCCGATGGCCCAGGCCATGCGCCGCTCGTCGGTGCGGCGGTCGGTCTCGTTATCAGGGCAAAGGATGTAGAAGTCACCGCGCGCCAGCGATTCGATCATGAAATCAACCACCTGGTCCGCCGTCCACGCGCCAGGCGCCTTGCTGGTCGTTCCCCCGCTCATGCCGGTGAAGGTGAAGCCGGGGATGAGCAAGTGCGCGGAGACATGCGCGCCCGGCTCGTTGCGTAGCGCATGCGCCAGTCCTTCGGTGTAGCTCTTCAGGGCGGCCTTGGAGACATTGTAGCAGAGGTTACCGGGCGGAGTGGTGATGCCCTGCTTGGAGCCGGTGTTGACGATCATCGCTGGCGTTCCCTGCGCCAGCATGCGCGCGCCGAACGCCTGCACGCCATGCACGACGCCCCAGAGGTTCACGTCGATCAGCTTCTTCCAGCCGTCGAGATTCTCCCAGGGCTTGCCGGGATTGTTGCCGACGCCAGCGTTGTTCATCAGGAAGGAGACCTCGCCGAACCTGTCGTAGGCCGTGTCGGCAAGCGCCTTCAGGTCGCCTGCCTTCGCCACGTCGCAGGCGACCGCGAGCACCTTGTCGGGACTGCCGGCCGCCTCGGCGACAGCCTTGCCGGCAGCGTCCAGCGCGGCGCCGCCAAGGTCAGCGAGCACGACCTTCATGCCGGCGCTCGCAAGCCGCCTGGCCGTCGCCAGACCGATGCCCCCCGCGGCGCCGGTGATGACCGCCACGCGGCCGGCGGACAGCGCGGGGATGTTGGCGATATCGGTGCTCATCTTGTTCTTCTCCCTTGCAAATTCCGGCGCACACTAACGATTCGCGGCGACTTTTCCATGTCCGCGCGCGCAATTTGCCAAGCGTCACGCTTTGCCGCGGCGGCGCGGGGCGCTATGTGTCGCGCAGCGGCGATGCATCTGGCCGCGCAATCGGAGCGACCCGTGGCCGACTGGCTGAAAATCCTCGATGACGAAATCCGGGCCGGCAACAAGATGCTGAAGGTTGTTCCGAAGACGCTGAACGACCCGCAGATCAGCCTGGAGCAGGTCAAGGCGCTGTTTTCCGAGCTGGAGACGCAGGCGCAGTTCGTCGAGAAGCTCAAGACGGCGTTGGAGGGCATGGGCCACGACTTTCCGGTCGTGGACAAGGCGCGGGCGCTGGAGGCGCGCTACGCCGATCTCGCCGCGACCGCTGCCGTCAAGCTGAAGGCGATGCGGGGGTAGCTGGGCTGGCTTCGCAGAAGTTCAGCGGATGTTCGACACCATCTGAACCTTCGGCTGCTTCGGCAACTGCGACATGCTCGGCACCACGATCATGTGGGTGACCTTGCCCTGTTTGAAGGCCTTGAGGAATTTTGGATAGTTCGCGAAGGCGACGCAGCCGTGCGATTCCTCGCGGCCACCGCGCAGCAGGTAGGAATGCGCGAGCATGCCGTCGCGGCCGTGCATGGTCTGGCTGCCGATCGGCGTCATGCGGATCGCCTCGACGCCGTGGAAGCGTTTTTCGCGCATCGACAGCTTGTAGGTGTTGGGCGGCGTCGGCCCCTTCATCTTCACATGCACGTAGCGCGGATTGTCGGCCATCTTGCCGATGCCCGAATGGGCTTCGAGCTTGGTTCCGTCGGGCATATGCACCACGGCTGCGGAAATGTCGTAGACCGCTACCTTGGCGCCGGCGCCCGGCGACTTGAAGAGCTTGCCGAAAGCTCCGGCGGCGGGCTTGTCCGGACGCGCATAGGCGAGCGCCTGTGGTTCGGGTTTCGCCGGCGATTGCGGCTTGGCGTTCCTGGCGGGCTTGGCGGGCGCGACCGCCGGTTCGGCGGCGGCCCTGGCGGGCTTGGCGCGCGGCGCATCGGGCTTGGCGTCTGGCAGGTCGATGCTGTCCGGCATGGCCGCGCTGTCGGCCTCGTCAGGCATGCCAAGCGGGTCTTCCGACAGCGATGCCAGCGCAAGCTGGAGCGGGTGGTCGGCGCCTGCGTCGACTTCGGCGTAGGCAAGGTTGCCGCCAAGGGTGGCATTGCTCAAGGCGAATGACGCCGCCGGATCGGCACCCGTCGAATTCGGTTCGTCGCCGCGATGGAAGCGCGCGGCGGTCGGCATCGCAACGGCCAACTGCACCGGCTCGACAGTTTCAATGTCCGCCACCGCCATGCCGGCGTCGGCGAAGGCTGCGAGCAGCTTTTCGCGCGACAGCCGGGCGTCGGCGATCACCCTGGCGAACGGGTCTTCTCGAGCGGCAACCTGCGTCCGCACGACTTCCATGCCGGCGTCGGCGAAGAGCGCGTGCAGTTTCTCGCGCGAAATGCTGGCCTGGGCGACGGCTGCGGCAAACGGGTCGGCCGCCGGGGATATGGATTTTGTGGCCTGCCTTGTGGCCGGCTGGGCGGGTTTCGCGATGGAAGCCGCAACTGGCGTTGCGCTGGCGAACTGCTTCTGGAGCGGCACGTTGCCGGGCACGAAGCTCTCGGCGTGGGCGAGGGTGGCGGCTGAATGCAGGCCGGCCAGGGTCGCGACCGACCATGTGGCGAGAGCGACGGCGGCGCAGGGAATTGCCACCCAGCGAAGCGCTGTCGCCAACCCGGTCGAGCGCCTGCCGGAACCCATGACGGGACGGCTGTACCCGCCCCCATTACGCACAAACGCCATGCAACTCGTCTCTCTCAAGCGACACCATACCGCACGGCCATACACGCCGCGCGGTCGTCCAACGCGCAGGTGCAGCCAGGTCATGGACCGCACCCATCTCGCTGCCGATCTGACAGATGATGGACAAAGATGGTTAACCAACCTTTGTCGTATCCCCGGTATCGCGGGCATTCGCCCGTCGTCGTTGCATGTACGCGATGAAATCGCGCCCGAAAGCCCCGTGACAGTGGTGTCAACCAATCAAGGACTTTTTGCGACGAAACCAAGGCGGAGTCTGGAACCGGGCGGTTCGGACGGTCTGTTGGTCAACGGACTGCGAAGGCTCAAGCGGCGTTGACGAAGCCGTCGAGCACCTTCTTCTGGCCGGCCTTGTCGAAATCGACGGTCAGCTTGTTGCCCTCGACCGCCGACACGTTGCCGTAGCCGAACTTCTGATGGAACACACGGTCGCCGATCTTGAAGGGCGAGGGGGTGTCGGACACGGACTTCGCCACCAGCTCGCCCTCGATGGTGCGCGATTTAACCGAGGTGCGGCCAGCGCCGAAGCCCGAGTCCGTCTCGCCGTAGCCGATGCGCTCGACCTGGTGGCCGGAGCGCGTGCCCCAGTTGCGGTCGGTCGCCTCGTTGCGGTTGGCCTGCGCGCGCGCCCAGCCCGGCGTCGCATAGGTGTTGGAGAAGGCGCCGCTGCCCTCCGACCCGACATTGTCGAAGCGCGACGCGCCATAGGGGTTGCGGCGATCGCCGCCCTTGCCGCCGCGCCCGGAAGCGAACGACCCGCCGCCATAGCTGTTGCCGTAGCCGCCATAGGAGTTGCCTGTTTCGGCGACCTCGACATGGTCCTCCGGCAATTCGTCGAGGAAGCGCGACGGGATCGTCGACTGCCACAGGCCGTGGATGCGGCGGTTGGAGACGAACCAGATGTGCAGATATTTCTTGGCGCGGGTCAGCCCGACATAGGCGAGGCGGCGCTCTTCCTCCAGGCCCGAGCGGCCGCCTTCGTCAAGCGCGCGCTGGTGCGGGAACAGGCCTTCCTCCCAGCCCGGCAGGAACACGGTGTCGAACTCCAGCCCCTTGGCGGAATGCAGCGTCATGATGTTGACGGCGTCGAGTCCGGCGTTCTGTTCGGCGTCCATGACCAGCGCGACATGCTCGAGGAAGGAGCGCAGCGACTCGTATTCCTCCATGGAGCGGATGAGCTCCTTCAGGTTTTCCAGCCGCCCCGGCGCCTCGGCCGAGCGGTCGTTCTTCCACATGTCGGTGTAGCCGCTCTCTTCCAGAATGGTCTCGGCGAGTTCGGTGTGCGGCGTGGTTTCAAGCGCTGCCTGCCAGCGCGCGAAGTTTGCGGCGACCTCGCGCAGTGCGGCGCGCGGCTTCGGCTTCAGTTCGTCGCTCTCGGCAAGCAGGCCGGCGGCGGCCAGCATCGGCACGCCCATGCCGCGCGCGGTGTCGTGGATCTGGCGGATGGTCGCTTCGCCGAGCCCGCGTTTCGGCACGTTGACGATGCGCTCGAAGGCAAGGTCGTCCGCTCCTTGCGCGACAACGCGGAAATAGGCCATCGCGTCGCGGATTTCCTGCCGCTCGTAGAAGCGCGGTCCGCCGATGACGCGGTAGTTCAGCCCGATCTCGATGAAGCGATCCTCGAAGGAGCGCGTCTGAAAGGACGCGCGCACGAGAATGGCCATGTCGTTGAGCCTGTTGCCGCGCCTCTGCGACTGCTCGATCTCCTCGCCGACGGCGCGCGCCTCCTCGTCGGAGTCCCACGCGGCATGCACCAGGACCTTGCCGTCCTCGGGGTCGTTGCGGTCGGTGAACAGCGTCTTGCCGAAACGGCCCTCATTGTGCGCGATGAGGTGGGACGCGGCTCCCAGGATATGCGCGGTCGAGCGGTAGTTGCGCTCCAGGCGGATGATGGTGGCGCCCGGGAAATCCTTGTCGAAGCGCAGGATGTTGTCGACCTCGGCTCCGCGCCAGCCGTAGATCGACTGGTCGTCGTCGCCGACGCAGCAAATGTTTATCTTGTTGATCTCCCTCCTTGAGGGGGAGATGTCGCCGGAGGCGACAGAGGGGGGTGAGGTATGAGTGCGCGACGCACCCCCCTCTGCCCTGCCGGGCATCTCCCCCTCAAGGGGGGAGATTGGCCTTACTAGCGGCCGCTGCGCCAGGAGCCGCAGCCACAGATACTGCGCCGTGTTGGTGTCCTGGTACTCGTCGACCAGGATGTATTTGAATTTGCGGTGGTAGTCCTTCAACACATCCGGATTCTCGCGGAAGATCCTGATCGGATGGCACAAAAGGTCGCCGAAGTCGCAGGCGTTCAGGGTCTTCAGCCGTTCCTGGTAGGCGCGATAGAGTTCGCGGCCCTTGCCGTTGCCGAAACTTCTGGCGTCGCCTTCCGGAATCTCGGCGGACCCAAGTCCCTTGTTCTTCCAGCCGTCGATCATCATGGCGAACTGCCGCGCCGGCCAGCGCTTGTCGTCGAGGTTTTCCGCCTGGATGAGCTGCTTTACCAGGCGGATCACGTCGTCCGTGTCGAGGATGGTGAAATCCGACCTCAGGCCGGCCAGTTCGGCGTGCCGGCGCAGGAATTTCACGCCGATCGAATGGAACGTGCCGAGCCAGGGCATGCCCTCGGCGTTGCCTTCGCCGATCAGCAGGCCGATGCGGCTCTTCATCTCGCGGGCCGCCTTGTTGGTGAAGGTGACGGCGAGGATCTGCGAGGGGTAGGCGAGACCGAGGTTGAGGATATGCGCGATGCGGGTGGTGAGCACGCGCGTCTTGCCGGTGCCGGCGCCGGCGAGCACCAGCACGGCGCCTTCGGTCGTCTCGACGGCGAGCCGCTGTTCGGGGTTGAGCCCCTTCAGATAGTCAGCAGCGGGGGCGTTGCCCTGCCGCGCCGCCATGGCGCGCGCCGCGATACCGGACGGCTGCGCCAGACGCGCAGCGCCCGCGCGGGGCATGGGCTCCTCGTCGAAGAAGGGCATGTCGTCGGGAAAGTCCGGCATCGTCCCAATGTAGTGATTCGGGGCCGAAAGACCAGCAAACGTCGCCGTTTTGTTCCGCCGGATTGGTGTCGCCGCAGCCCCTTCGCGCAGCGGTTGCCGATCGACAAGGGAGGCGAACAGATGGCGCTCGGACTCTCAGGGTAGCGCGCCATTCCAACGAAAAAACGCGCCGGAAGGCGCGTTTTTTGTCGAAGCAGGGAAGGCGGCCACTCCGGCTACTGTCCGTCGTCCGGTTCGTCGCGGGTGTCGCGCAGATTGGTGATGACGCGGCGGTTCTGCACCTTGCAGGCCCGCTCGGTGCAGGCGCGCACCACGCGCTCCTTGCCGTAACCCTTGGCCCAGAGGCGGCCGGGGGCGATGCCGTTGGCGATCATGTAGCTCATCACAGCGTCGGCGCGCTGCTGCGAGAGTTTCAGCATCTTGGCGTCGCCGCCCGGATCGTCGGCAAAACCCTGCAGCTTGGCGTACCAGCGTGGGTACTTGTTGAGGAAGGCAATCTGGTTGTTGACCGTCACCTTCGCGGTGTCGTCCAGCGTCGCCGAGCCTTCGGTGAAGTAGATGCGCCGGCCGGCGGAAAGGATGAAATCCTCCTCCGAGCCGGCTTTCACATTCTCGAAGCCGGCGGCCGGATCGTCGGTTTGGCCGCCGGTCTGAGGCGGCAGCATGTCGCCGGGCGACATGCTCGTCGTGCTGCAGGATGCGGCAAACGCAAGCAGGCCGGCGAATACGCCGGCCCTTAGAAGGTTCGATAGTGAGATCATCGGGACCTGGCTCATCCGTTCTGGGCGTCAACCTGAGGGGCGGGCGCCCGGTCGGCGATATGCGGCAGCACCTGAACAGCGGTGCCGATGGGGCAGCGCTGGTAGAGGTCGATGGCGTGTTCGTTGAACATGCGGATGCAGCCCGACGACGCGTCCGTTCCGATGCTCCAGGGCTCCAACGTGCCATGGAAGCGGTAGCCGGTGTCGCCGCCGTCGCGGAACAGATACAAAGCCCTTGGCCCCAGCGGGTTCTTCGGCGATCCGCCTTCCACGAACGGGGGCAGTTCCGGATGACGCTCGATCATTTCGGGCGGCGGCGTCCATTTCGGCCACAGCGCCTTGCGGTCGACATTGGCGCGACCGAACCACTGGAAACCCTCTCGGCCGACGCCGACGCCGTAGCGAATGGCGGTCTGGTTCTCGATGATCAAATAGAGGAAGTGATGGCGGGTGTCGACGACGACGGTACCCGCCGGTTCGCTCGACTTGTACTTGACGACCTGCTTGTGCCACTTTTTGTCGACGGCGGCGAAGTTGGTCGTCTTGAAGGTAACGCCGTTGTCGACGGCAGTTCCCGTAAACCAGGATGTCTTGGCGGCTCCGGCTGGAACAAGCCCGGCGACCGTGGCTGCGGCAGCCGTTGCACCAATCATCAACTCGCGACGATTCATTTTCATGGAGCCTCTCCACGGACGGTCGACAACCGAAACCGTTCTGATTTAGCACACCATACAATAACGACATCTTTCCGGCAACGCCCGGCGCCGCTGGACGGCTGGCCGGTCAGCCGTGGCCACGCTGATTGCGCGCCTTCTTGATGATCATGCGCCAGCGGATCATCTCGATCGGGATCGGCTGGTGATCGCCGGCCTTGCGGTAGATCTCGTTGTCGAGGTTTTTCAGTGCCCGCCAGAAATCATAGTCGGTTAGGCGCTGGTCCCCAGCGAGCTGGTGGGCGACTGCCCCGATGTCCTGTTTCATCCGATCCCGCCTCCGCCCCAGTTTTGGGCGAGTCCCTGCGGGAAGGACTTCCGCCGAGTCGTTGTCGGCGATCAATGGCGTCGGGTCGGGTTTTGCACGTTTACGGATTGTTAGGGTTAATTCGGTCGCCGGGTGTTGCATGGCGGCCATAGCGGCGGGGCCGGGCGCCTAATCAGCCCTTGCGTTTGATGCCGATCGAGCGGCCGGCGCGTTCCGGCATCGGCAGGGGCGCATGAGCCGCGCGCATCGCCTCGACATTGGCAAGGATGTCGGCGGGGAAGGGCGCGACCTTGGGGCCGCTCATGTCGATGTGAAGCGAAAGGCTTTCCATGGTCGCCGCCAGCCAGCCATCGGAATGGTGGATCTCCTGGTATGCGTGCATCCGCTTCTCGTCATGGTCGAGCAACTGGTACGAGACGGTCACCCGGTCGCCAAGGTGCAGTTCCCTGACATAGCAGAGGTGGATTTCGGCGGTGTAGATGGTGAACTTGCGCTCGCGGGCATAGGCCGGGCCGAGCCCAATCGATTCGGAGGCCTCGTCGGAGCCGCGATCGAACAGGACGTTGTAGTAGGCCATGTTCATGTGGCCGTTGTAGTCGATCCAGTCCTTTTCGACCTGCAGGACCGATGAGATGAAGGGCGCGGCTGCTTTCGTCATGGAGATTTTTTGGCCTGCTTTTTCGTGGCGCTGGACAAGCCGCGACGCCGGTGACACTACCCTTCCGTAGCCGCATGACAAGGCCGGCGATGGCCCAAAAGCGGAGGAAAACATGGCTCTGAGCGACCTCAATAAAGTCGAACGCAACGAAGCCGGCATCGCTGCCGTGCTGGGCATCCTGAAGCAACGCTTCGGCGAGCGCTTCCAGACCGGGCAGGCGATCCGCGAGCAGCATGCGCATACGACGACCTACATTCCCGTGCAGGCGCCCGACGGCGTGGTTTTCGCCGAAACCGCCGGGGAAGTGCAGGAGATCGTGCGGACCTGCGCTGACCACCGCGTGCCCGTCATCGCGTTCGGCACGGGAACCTCGCTCGAGGGGGCGGTCAACGCGCCGGGCGGCGGTATTTCGCTCGACACCTCGCACATGAACGCAATCCTGGAGGTCAACCCTGGGGATCTCGACTGCACGGTGGAGCCTGGTGTGACCCGGCATCAGTTGAACGACTATCTGCGCGACACCGGCCTGTTCTTCCCGATCGATCCGGGCGCCAATGCGAGCCTTGGCGGCATGGCGGCGACGCGGGCGTCAGGCACCAACGCGGTGCGCTACGGCACGATGCGCGAGAACGTGCTGTCGCTGACGGCGGTCATGGCCGACGGCAGCCTTGTCACGACAGGCAAGCGGGCCAGGAAGAGCTCCGCCGGCTACGACCTGACAAGGCTGATCGTCGGCTCCGAGGGAACGCTCGGCATCATCACGTCGCTGACGCTCAAGCTTGCCGGCATCCCGCAGGCGATCTCGGGCGGCGTATGCCCGTTCCCCGATGTCGAAAAGGCCTGCGAGGCGGTGATCGCGACGATCCAGATGGGTATCCCGGTCGCCCGCATCGAACTGGTCAACGCGCTGCAGATGCGCGCCATGATCAATTATTCCAAACTCGACTGTCCCGAGAGCCCATGCCTTTTCCTGGAGTTCCACGGCAGCGACGCCAGCGTGAAGGAACAGGCCGAATCCTTCGGCGAGATTGCCGTGGAATTCGGCGGCGGGCCGTTTATCTGGACGACCGTCGCGGAGGAACGCAACAAGCTGTGGAAGGCGCGCCACGACGCATATTGGGCGTCGCTGACGCTTCGTCCGGGTTCGCGCGGGCTGTCGACCGACGTCTGCGTTCCGATCTCGCGGCTTGCCGAATGCATCGCCGAGACGGAGGCCGACATCGCGGAAATGGGCCTTATCGCACCGATCGTCGGCCATGTCGGCGACGGAAATTTCCATACGCTGGTTCTGATGGAGGATGGCAATCGCAGGGATATCGAACTTGCCGAGGAGTTTGTCGCGAGGCTGAACGCCCGCGCCCTGCGCATGGAGGGCACCTGCACCGGAGAGCACGGCATCGGGCAGGGCAAGATCGGCTTCATCGAAGGCGAGATCGGGGTCGCGGGCGTCGATGTCATGCGCGCCATCAAGGCGGCGCTCGATCCCGAAAACATCCTCAATCCCGGCAAGATATGGCCGACGCGCAGCCATTGACCGAGATGGCAGCCTCCGGCGCCTGCCGGCAGTCGATAAAGCGTTGAAAATCGCCACTTTATCGACACGCTGATACGGTTAAACTAGAAGTCTTTCTCAGGCAGCTTGAGAGGCCGTGCTGGCACGCTTGTTCGTGATCATCGGTGGACTGTTCGTGCTGGCGCTCACCACGGCGCTGGTAGCGCCTTACTTTGTCGACTGGTCGAGCTACCGCGCCGACTTCGAGCGCGAGGCAAGCGCCGTTCTCGGCCGCAAGGTAACCGTCCACGGCGAGGCGACCGCCAAGATCCTGCCATTCCCCTCGGTGACGTTCTCCGATGTCGCGGTCGGTGGCGGACCGAGCGGCGAACCGGACATGACCGCCGAGACCTTTTCGATGGACGCCGAGCTTGCGCCGTTGCTCAGCGGCGACTTCCACATTTTCGACATGCGGCTGGTGCGGCCGAAGGCGACCATCGAGGTCGCCGACGATGGCAAGATAGACTGGACGATGCGGCCGTCCGCGCCGTTCGACGCCGGGCAGATCTCGATCGAGAAGCTGACTGTGACCGAGGGCCAGATCACCGTCATCCACGCCGCCAGCGGACGCACCCACCGGCTGACTGAGATCAACTCCGAGATTTCGGCGAAGTCGCTTGCCGGGCCTTGGCGCATGGTCGGCTCGCTGCGCGTCGACGGGCTGCGATCCGACATCACCGTTAACACCGGGCGCGGCAATTCGGGCGTCATGCGGCTGCGCATCCAGGCGGAGCCGGAAGTCCAGAAAGTCTCGATCGAATCCGACGGCGAATTGAGTGTCGAAGCCGATGGCGCCGCGAAATATGCGGGCGATTTCCGGCTGGCCGCGCGCCGCGACGAGGCACAGGCTTCCGCGCCGGCGCAAGGCTCGGGTTTTCGCGTGAAGGGAAAGTTCGCGCTGGACGCAGAGCGGCTTGCCTTCGATCCGTTCCTGTTCGAGACGGGACCGCTCGACAATCCTTATTCCGCCGAGGGCAAGGGATTTGTCGATTTTGGGTCGCAGCCGCATTTCGCGATGTCGCTCGATGGAGCTCAGATGCGCTTCGACGAGGCGATAGGCGCTGGCGGCGAGGCGGGCGGGCTGAGACTTTCAGAGCGGCTGGCGGCGCTGCAGGAAACCCTGCTCGGCCTGCCCAAGCCTTCGATGCCTGGCACCGTCGTAGTCAATCTGCCGGCCGTGGTGGCAGGCGACACCACGATCCGCGACGTGCGCCTGTCGGCCGAACCGGCGAGCGACGGATGGGCGGTCAAGTCGCTTGGCGCGACGCTTCCCGGCCGCACGACGCTCGAGGCCGCCGGCGCGCTTAAGACCGAAGGCGAACTCGGTTTCTCCGGGTCGCTGCTGCTGGCGATCGGCCAGCCATCGGGATTCGCGGCATGGGCGGCGCAGGATGTCGACGAGGCGATCCGGCGTCTGCCGGCTGCCGGTTTTCGCGCCGACGTGGATTTGACGCGGCAACGCCAGGCCTTCAGCAATCTGGAACTCGGGCTTGGCAGCGCGACCTTTCGCGGCGAGGCGGAGCGGCGGCAGCCCAAGGATGCGAAATCCGCGACGGTGCTCAAGCTTTCGGGAGGCGCGCTCGACATCGACGGGCTGACCGCGCTCGCTTCGCTCTTTGTCAGCGATGTCGGCGTCAACCGTTTCTCGGACGGCGATCTCGACCTTGAGATCAATGCCGGTCCGGTCACCGCGGCGGGGCTGACCGCGCAGTCCGTGGACACGGCGTTGAGGCTTCGCGACGGACTGCTGGAGATCGATCGCCTGTCGATCGGCGACCTCGCCGGCGCCACAGTCAGCGCCACGGGCACCGTGCGCGATTTTCCCGCCAACCCATCCGGCAACATCGACGCCTCGCTGGTTGCGATCGATCTTGCGCCGCTGATCGCCGCGGCGGCCGAGCGCTACGGGGACAATGTCTTCGTCAAGGGGCTGCAGGCGCGTGCAACAGGCTATCGCGGGCTTTTCGAGAATGCGCGGCTGGATATTGTCGCGACCGCCGCCGCCAATGGCGACGGGTCGAGCGGCATTGCACTCAGCGCGCAGGGCAATATGGGCGGCACGGCGCTCTCCGCGACACTCTCGGGAAACGGATCCGGCAGCCTCCCCAGTGAAGCCGACGTGTCGGCGACGCTGTCCGGCCGAAATGACGACGCGACGGCGCTGCTCGCGCTTGTCGGCATGCCGGTGCTGCCGCTTGGCCTCACCGGGCCCGGCGATGCGGAGTTTTCGCTCAAGGGCAAGCTGTCGGGCGATCTTGCGACCTCATTCAAATTGTCCGGCGACGACTTTTCGGCGGATTTTTCCGGCAGCGCCGCACTTTCCGGCGTATCGCCAGACGTAAAGGGCAACGCCCGGCTGCATGCCGCCGACATCGAGCCGTGGCTGATGACCGCGAGCGTCGCGCTTCCGGCAATGGGCGCCGGCGCGCCGCTCGATCTGGAAGCCGGCGTCGACTATGGCGACGGCCTGCTGGTGCTGGACGGCCTTGTCGGAACGGTCAATGAAGGGGCGGTCGCCGGCGACATCAACGTCGCGCTGAAGGGCGGCAAGCCGCATCTCACCGGTCAGCTCACGCTCGACGAATTCAATCTGGAGCCCTTCGCGGCGATGGTGCTGGGTGAAACCGCGCTCGAAAACGCCGGCGGGAACTGGTCGTCGGCGCCATTCTCGCCAAAGGTCATGGCGCCGTTCAGCGCCGAGGTCGGGATTGCCGCCGCCACGCTTGCCGCCGGACCGGCGCTGACGGCCTACGATGCCAGCCTGACACTCAACCTCGACGACGAAAGCCTGCGGCTCTCCAACCTCTCGGCAAAACTCCACGGCGGGCAGGCGACGGGGCTGGTCGAGCTGAAGAACAATGACGGGACGGGGCTGTTTTCAACGCAGATGAGGCTGGCCGGCGCGGATATCCATTCGCTGCTGGGTGATGCTGGCCTGTCGGGCTCCGGCGATCTCTCGACCACGCTTTCGGCGAGCGGCAAGTCGATCTCCGGCTTGGTCGCCGCGCTGTCGGGATCGGGCACGGCGGCGTTCCGCTCGGTCACGGTCGAAGGCCTCAATCCGGCTGCCTTCGGCGCGTTCATCGCGCGGGCAGACCAGTTGGGCAAGGACATAGACGCGGCAAGGACGGCGGAGTTCGCGCCGGCTCTCGCGGCAGCGGGCAGCTTTGCGGCGGAGCCTGGCGAAGCGGCATTCACGGTTGCCGGCGGCGTGCTGCGTGCGCCGCCGCTGCGACTCAGGAACTCGAGCGCCACGGTCGAGGCCAATGTCCAGTCGGACCTCAACACCGGCGAGGTTTCCGTCAGTGGCGCCGTCACATACGATGCCGGGCAGGAGGCGCTGATAGGCTCGGAGCCTGCGTTGCGCTTCAGCCTGCAGGGGCCGCTCGGCAAAACCACAGCCACATTCGACAGCGAGCCGCTGGCGCAGTTCCTGACGCAACGCGCCTTGGAAATCGAACAGGCTCGCGTCGAGGCCATGCAGTCCGCCCTGCTCGAAAAGCAGAGGCTGCGGCGCGAAGTCCGATATTACGCGGCGCTTCAGGACGAGCACGACCGCACTGTCGAGGAATGGCGCAAGCAGCAGGAAGAAGCGCGCAAGGCGGCGGAAGCCGAGGCCGAGGCGAAGCGCAAGCTTGAGGAAGAGGCGCGCCTGAAGGCCGAGGCCGATGAGCGCGCGCGGCAGGAGGAGGCCGAAAAGGCGCGCCTCGCCGCCGAAAAGCAGGCAATGGAAGAGGCCGAAGCGCGCGCGCGCGCGGCTGCCGAAGAAGCGGAACGCCAGGCTGCCGAGACTGCAAGGATCGAGGCCGAGGCCGCGGCGAAAGCTCAGGCCGACGAGAAGGCCCGTCTGGAGGCGGAAGCACTGGCCCAGCGCGCCGAGGAAGAACGCGCCATGCAAGCCGCGGAGGCCGCCAGGCTGGAGGCGGAAGCGGCCGCGAAAGCCGAGGCGGACGCGCGCGCCGATGTCGAGGCCGAGCAGGCGCGTCGGCTGGCCGACGAGAAGGCGCGTCAGGATGCCGAAGCCAAGCGCGCTGCCGACGAAGCTGCGCGCGCCGCCGAAGAGCAGAAGGCGCTGAGTGAGGCACAGAACGCTGCCGCCGGCACTCCGCCTGCCGAGGCAGCGCCGCGTCCCAAAACGGATGTCGGACAGGCCGCGCCGGCGAAACCAAAACCCAAGCCAGACGGTTTCTGGGAAATGCTGAACGGGCAATAACAGGCCTTTTCGGCGAGTGCGGTTACGAACCGGCTTCGTCGCTACCGACTTCGGCGACCGTCTGTGCCGCCCCGCGCCTGACCTGTTCCAGCACGAATATCCTGAGCGCGGACGAGAGGTTCGCTTCGCGCGGCCGTTCCGCGTCGACAGAGGCGACGAGCGCTGCCAGCGTGACTCCGCGCGCCTGCGCAATCGCGCGCAACTCATCCACGAAAGGCTGTTCGAGCGAAAAGCTCGTGCGATGGCCGCGAATGGTGACGGAGTGCTTCCTGACGAAGCTCACGGCTTGGCGCGGTCGCTCCGGTCGAGCCGGTGCCCTTCGACAAAATCCGCTGCTCGTCCAGTCTCGATCTTGTGGCGCTGCTTCTCGGCTTTCGTCCGACCGTGGACCGCTCTGTTCTCCGCCGCAGCCTGCTCCTTCTCGGCGCGCGCCTTTTGCTTGCGGGCCTGTCGGAGGTTTACGACGTCAGCCACCGGGCGACTACTTCTTGCGGAATGCGTCGAGCGAAACGACTTCCGCGCCCTTGGCGCCGGGTTGCGCCTCGTCCGCCGCTTCCTTGGCAGGTTCGGCGGCAGCCTTCTTCTTGGCGTCCGACTTCTTGACCGCGACCGGCGCCTTGGCGATTTCGGCCGGCGGCTTCGCGGTTTTCTCGTCTGCTTCTGCGACGGCTTCCGTCTTCACGTCGAACTCGAGTTCGAAATTGACCGAAGGGTCGTAGAAACCGCGCACCGCGGCAAAGGGAATTTCAAGCCGCTCCGGAACATCCGAGAAGGAGAGCCCGATCTCGAAGCCGGCGTCGGTGACCTTCAAGTCCCAGTACTGGAACTGGATCACGATCGTCATCTGCTCGGGATACTTTTCGTGCAGACGAGTCGAGATTCTGACGCCCGGCGCATTCGTCAGGAAGGTGATGAAGAAGTGGTGGTTGCCGGGCAGGCCGGTCCGCGCGACCTCGGCCAGAACCTTGCGCATGACTCCGCGCAACGCCTCCTGGGCGAGAATGTCGTAGCGGATATGGTCTTCGGCCATGCGGTCGAGTTCCGGGGAATCGTTCCATAGCTGTAATCTGGCTTGGGGCCGGCGTAAACAGGATATAGGGACCGCCGCGCTGGCCGAGTCCGTCACGCCGCTTTGTGCTTGGCATAGGCGCGCAGGAATGTGCGCACGGCGTTCCCCGCCGCTTCGCGCATGCGCGCTTCCTCGATCCGGTCGCCGAGGACCATCGAGACATGCAGTTCCGCATTGATCAGCGCGAGGAACTGTCGCGCGGCGACATCGGGATCGTCGAACTCGAGGTGGCCGCCATGCGCAAGGCGGGCGAGGCGGGCCGCAAGTGCCGCCCATGTCTTGCCCGGTCCATCCTCGCGCCATGCGGCAAAGAGCTCGGGGCAGCGCCGGCCCTCGGCCTCGATCAGCTTGCGCAGATATTTGCCGTCGCCATTGCAGATGCAGTTGCGGTTCAGACGTACCGCGAAGTCGACCAGATCCGCTTCGAGGTTTGTCGGATCGTCGGGGAAAGTCGCCAGCGTCGCGAAGATGCCGGCGTTGGTCCGCTTGGTGAGCGCCTGGACGACGGCGATGAATAGTTTTTCCTTGTCGCCGTGATGGTTATAGACGGTTTGCCGAGACACGCCCGCTTCGGTCGCGATCATGTCGATGTTGGCGCCGGCATACCCCTCGCGGCAAAACACATCGGTGGCGGCTTCAAGGATCGAGACGCGTTTGGCCGCATGTCCGCGTGGCGCCAGGATGTCAGCAGTGTCGGTGACGAAAGCCATGAATCTCTCTAGCCGCAATTGACCGTTTGGACAACTCTGTCTAAAAAATTGGACCTACAGATGTCATGCTTTTTGCCGTTCGGAGGAGTCGGCGGGGACGGACGTCGATCGTCCTTTGCGGTGCGCTGCCGTGCAGGCTGCAACGGGCAATACTGAAGGTTTGCATTCATGACATCCGGATTCCTCCGAATCGCGATCGTGCTCGGCCTCGTCTCGGCGATCGGTCCCTTCGCCATCGACATGTATCTGCCGGCATTGCCGACGATCGGCGCCGATCTCGGCGCCAGCCCGCTGGCCGTTCAGATGAGCCTTGTGGTTGTGTTCCTGTCCTTCGCCGTCGGCCCTCTCATCGTAGGGCCCCTTGCCGACATACATGGCCGCAAGCCGGTCATGTATGGCGGTCTCATTGTCTTCGCGCTCGCCAGCATTGGGGCAGCACTAGCGCCCAATGTCGAATGGCTGATCTTTTTCCGGCTGGTGCAGGGGCTTGGGTCGAGCACCGGCATGGTGGTGCCGCGCGCCGTGGTGCGAGACCTGCACACCGGTCCCGAGGCAACGAAGCTGATGTCGCTGCTGATGCTCGTCTTCAGCGTCTCGCCGATCCTCGCGCCACTGACCGGCAGCGTGATCATCGAGGCATTCGGCTGGCGGGCCGTCTTCTGGGCGGTCACCATCGCCGCCGTCCTGGGCTTTGGCCTTATGATGTTCGGGCTGGAGGAAACGCGGCCCGCCGACCTGCGCGGCGACAGCTCCTTCGCCACCGCCTGGGCGGGCTACAAGGTGCTGGTGGTCGACCGCAGCTTCGTCGGCCTCTCGCTGATCGGTGGCTTCGGCATAGCGAGCTTCTTCGTTTATCTCGCCAACTCGTCCTTCGTGGTCATTGACCACTATGGCCTGACGCCATCGCAATACAGCCTGTTCTTCTCGATCAACGCGGTTTCGTTCTTCGGGGTGTCGCAGGCCAGCGGATGGCTGACGGCCAGATACGGCCTCCACAGGGTGGTGCGGCCGGCTGTTTTCGGCTTCGCCGGAGTGATGATCCTGGGATGGGTGATCATGGCGGCCGGCTTCGAGTCGCTGGCGCTGATGAGCGTGACGCTCTTCATCGGCTACGGGCTGCTCGGCCTCGTCATCCCGACGACCGCCGTGCTCGCCATGGAGGAACAGGGTGCGATCGCCGGCACCGCGTCGGCGCTGATGGGCACGCTGCACATGGTCACCGGCGTGGTCGCCATGACCATCGCTGGATTCTTCGCCAATGGCGAACCGTTGCCGATGATGACGGGCATCGCGATCTGCGCCGCGCTGGCTATGGTGCTGACGCTGTTCACGCTGAAGCCGGGCGGGGAGATCGAGGCGGCGCCAGCGGCGGCGGAATAGGAGAAGCTGCTCGTCCGAAACGGCATCTTCCCGTTTCGTGGCGTCGATGCAGAACTGGCAAGAAGGAAGGTGGAGGTTTCTGTTGCCAGGTACCTCCGAACCCCGCCTAGAAGTGCGAACCTCTAGGACTTTGATTTGAAGCTATCGCACAGCTTACGCTGCGAGACGTGCTTCCGCATAGTTGTCATTTGCAACTACAAGGTTAGCCCGATAACGGTGGTACAATGCCGAGCAAAAGCACGATCTTTACACCTTCGTCGATCCTGTTTCGCCCCCAGCAGAAGCCGCCCGAAAGCGTCAAGCGGGTTGTGGTGGAGGCGCCGGGTACCGCCCCCGGGTCCGAACGGCTTATTACATCGCCAGTTTATCGCCATAGTCAGGCAAGCTGACCCTCTCAATATAGTGAGGCGCTTCACGAATTGGAAGGACGAATCCGAGCACGGTGGATAGCCGGGATAAGCAGGCCGCGGCGTGTTCGCGCGGCGGGCTTTCCTGTATAGTAAGGTGGAAATCTCGAATCGACGGAACAAGATGCGGCAATATCTCGACCTCCTGCAGCATGTCCTCGACCACGGCGCCGATCGCAGCGACCGCACCGGCACCGGCACGCGCGGCGTTTTCGGCTACCAGATGCGCATCGACCTGGCGCAGGGCTTTCCAGCCCTGACCACCAAGAAGCTGCATCTGAAGTCAATCATCCACGAACTGCTCTGGTTCCTGAAGGGCGAGACCAACGTCAAATACCTGCGCGACAACGGCGTCACCATCTGGGACGAATGGGCCGACGAAAACGGCGACCTCGGGCCGGTCTATGGCAAGCAGTGGCGCTCCTGGCCGGGCGGCGAGGACGGCAAGTCGATCGACCAGATCAGGAACCTGCTCGTCCAGTTGGAGAAGAACCCCGATTCGCGTCGGCTGATCGTGTCCGCGTGGAACCCGGCAGAGGTGGACGCCATGGCGCTGCCGCCGTGCCACTGCCTGTTCCAGTTCTACGTCGCCGACGGCAAGCTGTCATGCCAGCTCTACCAGCGCTCGGCCGACATCTTCCTCGGCGTTCCGTTCAACATCGCCTCCTATGCGCTGCTCACCATGATGATCGCGCAGGTACGCGGGCTGGGGCTCGGCGACTTCGTGCATACGCTTGGCGACGCGCACCTCTACTCCAACCATTTCGAGCAGGCGCGCGAGCAGTTGAAGCGCACGCCCGGACCGCTGCCGACAATGTGGATCAATCCCAAGGTGAAGGATCTGTTCTCCTTCACCTTCGAGGATTTCCGGCTCGAGAACTATCAGGCGGACGCGACGATCAAAGCGCCGATCGCGGTCTGAATGATTGTCGCGATCTATGTGGCGATTGCCGAAAACGGCGTGATCGGTCGGGAAGGCGGACTGCCGTGGCGGCTGTCGACCGACCTCAAGCGCTTCAAGGCCGGCACCATGGGCAAGCCCATCATCATGGGTCGCAAGACGTGGGAAAGCTTCCCGAAGCGGCCGCTGCCGGGGCGGCTTAACATCGTGGTGACGCGCGACAAGACTTATCGTGTGGAAGGCGGCGAGACGGTTTCCTCGCTGGAAGACGCGATCACGCTGGCGAAGATTCGCGCCCGCTGCATGGCGGATGCCGATGAACTCTGCGTGATCGGGGGCGGGCAGATCTACGCGCAGGCGCTGCCCCTGGCGGACCGTCTCCACATCACCCAAGTGCTCGCAAGTGTCGACGGGGACACGGTTTTTCCGCCGATAGACCCTGCAATCTGGCGTGTCGTCAGCGCCGAGGATGTGCCGGCCGGCGAGAAGGATACGCATGCGACACGCTATGCGGTTTACGAACGCCGCGCGACAGTGCATTGAAATCTCACGAAAAGCGGCGCGTTGAAAGCGAAGCCGCGCATCCCTATAGAGGGGGTGGAGCCTAGGGAGGACGTGCCGGCCGGCTGTCGGCGCGTCTGGGTTAAACGAGCGAAAGGACATTCATGCCCTGGAACGACAAGAGCGGCGGCGGCGGCCCATGGGGTAGCGGCGGCAACAACAATGGTGGCGGACCGTGGGGGCAGGGCCCGCGCGGACCCGGTGGCCCGCAGGGCGGACCGCCCGATCTCGAGGATATCATCCGTCGCGGTCAGGATCGCCTGAAGCAGGCATTGCCCGGCGGCGGTGGCGCCAGCCCGGCGCTGTTCGGCCTTATCGGCCTCGCGCTTGTCGCCTTCTGGCTGTTCCAGTCGATCTACACCGTTCAGCCCGACGAGATCGCGGTTGAGTTGCGCTTCGGCAAGCCGAAGGAAGAATTGTCGCAGCCCGGCCTGCATTTCCACTGGTGGCCGGTCGAAACGGTCGAATTTGCCAATACCGCGGAAAAGCTGGTCGACCTCGGTGAGGTGCGCGGCAATACGTCTTCCGGCCTGATGCTTTCGGGCGACCAGAACATCGTCGACGTGAAATTCTCGATCGCCTATCAGGTCTCCAACCCCGAGGCCTACCTCTTCAATGTCGCCGACCCCGACGAGATGGTGCGGCAGGTCGGCGAGAGCGCGATGCGCGAAGCCGTTGGCCGCAGGCCGGCGCAGGACATCTTCCGCGACGACCGCCAGGGCATTGCCGATGCCGTGCGCGTCATCATCCAGACAACGCTCGACCAGTACGGGGCCGGCCTGGCGATCAACGCGATCTCGATCGAGGACGCGGCGCCTCCTCGCGAGGTCGCGGACGCTTTCGACGAGGTGCAGCGCGCAGAGCAGGACGAGGATCGCTTCGTCGAGGAGTCGAACCAGTATTCCAACCAGAAGCTCGGCCAGGCACGAGGCGAGGGGGCGCAGGTTCGCGAAGAGGCGGCAGCCTACAAGAACCGTGTTGTCCAGGAAGCACAGGGCGAGGCGCAGCGCTTCGTCTCGGTCTATGATGAATACGCCAAAGCGCCCGACGTGACGCGCCAGCGGCTTTTCCTAGAGATGATGGAGAAGGTCCTGAAGGACTCTAACAAGGTGATCGTGGGGCAAGGCAGCGGGCAGGGGGTCATCCCCTATCTGCCGCTCCCCGAGCTACAGCGGAACACGCCCGCGCCGGCAACGGGAGGGAACCAGTGATGGCCAACCGTCTCCCGTTCATCGCCGTCATCGCGGCCGTCGTCCTGTTCCTCGTCTATTCGTCGATCTTCGTCGTCAACGAGCGCCAGCAGGCCATCGTGCTTCGCTTCGGCGAGATCGTGAAAGTCGAGACCGAACCAGGCATCTACTTCAAGGCGCCTTTCAGCTTCTTCGAGGCTGACAACGTCCAGATCATCGACGACCGCATCCTGCGCTTCGATCTCGACGACATCCGCGTCCAGGTGTCGGGCGGCAAGTTCTACGAGGTCGACGCATTCGTCACCTACCGTATCTCGGACGCCCGGACCTTCCGCCAGGCGGTCTCGGGCAGCATCTCGCTCGCCGAACAGCGGCTTCGCACACGTCTCGACGCGGCTTTGCGCCGGGTCTACGGCGTACGCGGCTTCGAATCGGCGCTGTCGGAAGAGCGCGCCGCCATGATGCGCGAGGTTGCCGACCAGCTTCGTCCCGACGCCACGTCACTCGGCCTGCAGATCGAGGACGTTCGCATCCGCCGCACGGACCTGACGCAGGAAGTCTCGCAGCAGACCTTCGACCGCATGAAGGCTGAACGTCTCGCCGAAGCCGAAAGGCTGCGGGCCCGCGGCCGCGAGGCGGCGCAGCGTATCCGCGCCCGTGCCGACCGCGAGGTGGTGGAGATCGTTGCCGAGGCGCGCAAGGAGTCGGAAATCCTGCGAGGCGAGGGCGAAGCCCAGCGCAACGGGATCTTCGCCGAAGCCTTCCAGCGCGATCCGGGCTTCTTCGAGTTCTACCGCTCGATGATCGCCTACTCCAACGCGCTCATCGGCACCGGCACCACCATGGTGCTGTCGCCGGACTCGGAGTTCTTCCGCTTCTTCCGCAACCCGAGCGGGTCGGACGCGCCTGCCACCGATGGTCCGGCGCCTGCCGCGCCTGATGCGGGATCGGCCACCGGCGCTGTGCCGGCGCCCGCTACCGCGCCCACTGACACGACTGGCGCCAACCCTTAAGGGGGCTGGCCTATGTCGGATTTCATCGCGGCCCTCGGCCTCGTTCTCGTGGTCGAGGGCCTCGTCTATTCAGGGTTCCCCGGCATGGCCAAGCGTCTTGCGACCGAGGTTCTCGGCACGCCTGAAAGTGCGCTGCGCATCGCCGGGCTGGCGGCAATAGTCGCCGGCGTGGGCATCGTGTGGCTGGTGCGCGGATAACGGAGGATTTATTCGCCGCTCGATGGTCAAAGCCGCAAACAGGCCTTATTTCTTGCGAACATGATGCCTGCCCGTTGGGCAGGTTTTTTCTGACATCGACCGGGAGCATCCGCATGAAGCGCAATCAATCGACGCCTGTATTGCGCAAGACGCTGGTGTCGGGGGCAATAGCGATGTTCCTGGGGGCGGCGGTTCTCCCGTCGTTCGCGCAGACCGAGATCCAGCCCGCGCCCGTCCAGCAGCACCTTACCCAGCCCGGCCCCGCATCCGTCGCCGATCTCGCCGAGGGTTTGCTCGAGGCGGTCGTCAACATATCGACGTCGCAGAAGATCAAGGGCACCGAGGGGCAGGGCACCGTGCCGTTGCCGCAGGCGCCGGACGGGTCGCCATTCCAGGACTTCTTCGACGAGTTCTTCAAGGATCGCGAGGGCGGCGGCGGCGGCCAGCGCCAGGTCCAGTCGCTCGGCTCCGGCTTCGTCATCGACGCAGCGCAGGGAATCGTGGTCACCAACAACCACGTCATCGCCGACGCCGACGAGATCGAGGTGAATTTTTCCGACGGCTCGAAGCTGAAGGCGGAACTGATCGGCACCGACACCAAGACAGACATCGCCGTGCTCAAGGTCGATCCGACGCTCAAGAAGATGAAGGAAGTGCCTTTCGGCGATTCCGACCAGATGCGCATCGGCGACTGGGTGATGGCGATCGGCAACCCGTTCGGCCTTGGCGGCACCGTTACCGTCGGCATCATCTCGGCGCGCAACCGCGACATCGATGCCGGCCCCTACGATGATTTCATCCAGACCGACGCCGCCATCAACCGCGGCAATTCCGGCGGGCCGCTGTTCAACATGTTCGGCCAGGTGGTCGGCATCAATACGGCGATCATCTCGCCGTCGGGCGGTTCGATTGGCATCGGTTTCTCGATCCCCGCCAAGATGGCGACCAGCGTGGTTGCGCAACTCCGCGAATTCGGCGAGACGCGGCGCGGCTGGCTCGGCGTTCGCATCCAGCCCGTCACCGACGAGATTGCCGAAAGCCTCGGCATCAAGGTTGCGCAAGGCGCGCTGGTGTCGGGCATCATCAAGGGCGGACCCGTCGACAATGGGACGATCGAGGTCGGCGACGTCATCGTCAAGTTCGATGGCAAGTCCATCAAGGAGAGCCGTGAACTGCCGCTCGCCGTCGCGGAGAGCCCGGTCGGCAAGGAAGTCGATCTGGTCGTCATCCGCAAGGGTGCTGAAGTCACCGTAGAGGTCACGCTCGGCCGCCTCGAGGAGGGCGAGAAGCTCGCTGAGGCTGAAGGCGAGGGGACCGACGAGGAGCAAGGGCCTGTCGCGACCGCAGCCGTGCTTGGCATGACGATCGGCGAGATGACCGACGAGTCACGCGCCAAGTTCGGCATCGGGGCCGACGTTTCCGGCGTCATCGTAACGGAAGTGGCGGAAAACTCCGCCGCTTCCGAACGTGGCGTCGTTGCCGGTGACGTGATCACCGAGATTGCGCAGGAGTCCGTCTCGACGCCGAAGGATGTGCTTGACCGCATCGCCGCTCTCAAGGAGCAGGGCCGCAAGAATGCCTTGCTGATGCTGTCGTCCAAGGCCGGCGAACTGCGGTTCGTCACGATCCGGATGGATTGAGCAGCCGATTCCGGTTCCGCTGCCAAGCGATGGTATTCAAAGGGCCTGCGAGATTTGCGGCTCTTCAGTTGTTGCGAAGCCGCCGCCATTCTTCGCGACTGATGCGATAGAGCACATGCCGCTTCAGATCGGGGTCGATCACCCGGGGATGATCGAAATCGGCGGTGGGATCGCGTCTCATCCCCAGGCGTTCCATCACGGCCGTCGAGCGTTTGTTGCCCGATACAGCGAAAGAGATGATCTCGCGAAGGTGCAAGTCGGCGAAGCCGAAGGCAAGCAGCGCGTTCGCGCCTTCGCTGGCGAAGCCCTTGCCCCAGAATTCAGGCGCCAGCCGCCAGCCAACCTCGCATGTGTCCGCAGCAGCCAAACCGGGAATCTCCACAGGGTGCAGGCCGATGAAGCCGATGCACTCTCCGGTTGCAGCGATCTCGGCCGCGGTCCACCCGTACCCGTCGCGGGCAATCTCCTCGCGCATGCTGTCCATCAACGCGTCGGCGGCCGTCCGGTCGCGGCGGAAGTCGAAGAACTCCATCACGCGGTCGTCGGAATTGATGCGGTGGAAGAGGTCGCGGTCGCGCTCTTCCCAGTTGCGCAGGATCAGGCGTCCGGTGCGGACCCGCGTCACGCCGCGAACTCCGCCTCGCGGTAGCCCTGGAGATAGAGCAGCGCCGTCAGGTCGCCGTGGTCGATGCGGATTCTGGCCTGCGCGGCGACCGACGGCTTGGCGTGCAGCGCGACGCCCATGCCGGCCAGCCGGATCATGTCGAGATCGTTCGCGCCGTCGCCCACCGCGATCACGTCTTCGGCATTCGCTCGGTGCCGGATCGCTATGTCGCTCAGCGCCTCAGCCTTGGCCGCGCGGCCGAGGATCGGTTCGGCGACCTCGCCGGTCAGGCGACCGCCTGTGACAATCAGGTGGTTGGCGCGGTTCTCGTCGAAGCCAAGCATGGCGGCGATCTTCGCGGTGAAGACGTCGAAGCCTCCCGAGACGAGCGCGGTCCACGCGCCGTTGGCGCGCATGGTCTGCACAAGCGCGCGTCCGCCCGATGCCAGCGTCAGGCGATCGCGGATGATGCGGTCGACGACCGATGCATCGAGGTCCTTCATCAGGGCGACCCGCTCGCGCAGGGCCGGCTCGAAGGCGATCTCGCCGTTCATCGACCGGGCGGTGATCGCGGCGACGCGATCCTTCAGGCCGACCTCGTCGGCCAGTTCGTCGATGCACTCCTGGTCGATCATGGTGGAATCCATGTCGGCGATCAGGATTTTCTTGCGCCTGATGGCCGGATCGTGGACGACGATGTCGATAGGCTCCCCCGACAGCGCCGCGCCAAGCGTCGCCGCAGCCTCGTCGCGGCCCAGACCGTCCGGCAGCGTCAGGTCGCAGGCGATAGTCTCGCCGAGCCAGGAGATCGCGCTTGCGCCGACCTTCGATGCGGCCATAGTCGCGAGCGGCGGCGTGAGAAGGCGCGCGGCGGGGTAAGAGACAAGCGTGGCGACAAGCGGCATTGGAAAATCCGGCGCGGAAGGCGGCATCAGGAACGCGATCCTGATAGCGGGACCGACCGCCAGCGGCAAGTCGCGCCTGGCGCTGGAGCTTGCCGAACGGCTCGGCGGCGTCATCGTCAATGCCGATTCCATGCAGGTCTATGCGGTTCTCGACGTGCTGACCGCGCGTCCTTCAGCGCAGGAGACCGCCCGTGCGCCGCATCTGCTCTATGGCCACGTCGATCCCAGTACGGCGCATTCGACGGGCGCGTGGATGCGCGAGGTGTCGGCGCTCGCCGCTTCCGGCCGCTTCGCTGCCGCGCGTCCGATCTTCGTCGGTGGCACCGGGCTCTATTTCAGGGCGCTGGAAGAAGGCATGTCAGAGATGCCCGACGTTCCGGACGATGTGCGGCGGCATTGGCGGACCCGGCTCGACGATGAAGGGCCGGAGACCCTGCACGAGGTGCTGAAGCGCATGGACGCGCGGGCGGCCGCGACGCTGCGTCCCGGCGACAGCCAGCGCATCGTGCGCGCGCTTGAGGTCGTCGATTTCTCCGGACGCTCCATACTGGACTGGCAGGCCGGACAGGGTAGTCCGCTGATCGACCGCGGCAGCGCCCGTTTCGTCGTCATCGAGCCGGACCGCGCCGAGCTCGTGACCCGGATCGACAGGCGCTTTGACGCAATGGTCGAAGCCGGCGCTCTCGAGGAGGTCAAGGCGCTGTCGGCGCTGCACCTCGATCCCCGTGTTCCGGCGGCCAAGGCGATCGGTGTGCGCGAACTGCAGGCGGCACTCGTCGGCGAGATGGCGATGGACGAGGCGATAAACCGCGCCAAGATCGCGACGCGGCAGTATGCCAAGCGCCAGTCGACATGGTTCCGCAACCAGGCGGGTCCGCACTGGCAGCGCATCGGCTGGCCGGATGAGGCGAACGCCCTGGACTTCCAGGCGTTACGCTGAACGCTCAATCACAACCTTTGCGATTAACCCTCCGTAAGGTCTGCGATGGCATAAGCGGGAGAGTCTCGTAGCGAGGAGTGCATGCGCCTCCACAAGTCAGAAACCGCGTTCTTTGTGTTAGTCGCGGTCATCCTTGCGGCGGGCGTGTTGATCTTCCACGCCTACGACCTGCTTTTTTCCATCGCAAACGAGCTTGCACAGTCGGGCCGCAATGGCGACATCGTCTACCTGTCCAAGCTGCTGTTCGGAACCGGGCTGCTGCTTGCCACCGGGCTCTTCTTCGCCGTCTTCTTCATCTTCCCGCGGATCCGCAAGCAGGTGAAGGAAGAGAACAAGCTGCGCGCCATGACCGAGAGCCTGTCGCAGCGTTCCAAGAACCTCGAGCGGGCAGCACTGACCGACGGCCTGACCGGCATGCAGAACCGGCGCTACTTCGACGATGCGCTGAAGGAATATCTCGGCGAGTTCCGGCGCATCGAGAAGCCGGTCGGCCTGATGATCGTCGACCTCGACCATTTCAAGCAGATCAACGACCAACACGGCCATGACGTGGGCGACGAGGTGCTTCGGGCGGTGGCGAACTGCCTCAAGGACATGACCCGCTTCCACGATGTCGTGGCGCGGCTTGGCGGCGAGGAGTTCGCGGTCGTCGCGCCAAACATGGATATCGAGAGAATGCTGCGGCTGGCCGAGCGCATCCGCAAGGCGATCGGCGGCATGGCGATTGTTTCGGGCAATGTCCGTCTCAGGGTTACCGCCAGCGTCGGCCTTGCGGTCTGGGACTGCAAGGAGAGTTCCGAAACGCTCTACCGCCGCGCCGACCAGCAGCTCTACGAGGCCAAGAAGACCGGCCGAAACCGGGTGTGTGCTTAGCAGGCCGACTGCGTCGGTCGCGGCGGTTGAAGGTTTTCCCGCGACCTGTGTCGATTGCCGCCCTAGGCGCGCGAGCCGAAACGTCCCGGCTTCAGGCCGTAGCCGAATTCGATCTCGTCGTCGTCCGGCAGGGCCTTGGGCGCGAGCGGCTCACTTTTGCGGTAGCCTAGATCGCCCGGCTGAAGCTGTGCGCTGACCGGCTCGGCGAAGGCGATGTTGCCCTGCGGCTTTGGCACGTTGCGCAGCCGCTCGACGATGTTGACAAGGTCGATATCGTCGCCGTTCTCGGCCGGCGCCTCTTCCTCGCGCTTCTTGGCGGTGCCGGGTATGTGGATCGGGTCGAGCCGCTCGAACTTCAGCCGCATGGTCGTGGCGACGCCTTCGCCGAAGGCGATGGCTTCGCGCTGGCCCATCGACGACAGGAACGACAGGCTGGACGCCGACGAGTCGGCGATGGCCGAGCGAATGATCGCCTGGTCGTGCTCGTTGGCGAGCCGCATGGCGAAGAAGGTCGAACACTGCGACAGGATGGTCGGGTCGAGTTCGCCGGGGCGCTGTGTGACGACGCCGAGGTAGCAGCCGTATTTGCGGCCTTCCTTGGCGATGCGCGACAGCGCGTGCCTGGTCGGCGCAAAGCCCAGCCTTGGGTCGGCCGGCATATAGCGGTGCGCCTCTTCGCAGAGCACGAGAAGGCGCAGCTTGCCTTCGCTCGACAACGCAAGGTCGAATGCCAGGCGCGCCAGCACCGAGCAGACCGAATTGACGACCTCCGACGGCATGCCCGCCATTTCGAAGCAGGTCACCGGGCGTCCTTCGTGCGGAATACGGAAGATATTGCCGATCGTCTCGTGGATGGTGTCCTCGATCAGGCGGGAATTGAACATGAACTTGTAGCGCGGGTCGGCAACGGCCGACTCGACGCGCGTGCGCAGGGATTTCAGGATCGGCCGGTCGTTCTTGCTTTCCAGCAGGCCCATGCGTTCGTCGATCTGCTTGATCAGATCGGCCATCCGGTAGGGCACCGGGGTGTCGGCGGTCAGCGCGTCGGCGCCGCGCCGCAGGAACGCGCCGCCGGCTGGATTGCGGTAGAGGTTCTTGGCTGCCGGAATGAGGTCGCGCAGGACGTCGACCTCCTCCGGCACCGTCTCGCGGCCCCGGAACAGCACCTCGGTGAATTCCTCGAGGCGGAACATCCAGAACGGCAGGTCGAGCGTGGTGGCGTCGACGCGCACGCTGTATTCCGACAGCGAGGCGGCAAACTCGTTGTGCGGATCGAGGATCAGGATGCGCAGGTCGGGCCGCGCCTCGATCGCCTTGCGCATCAGCAGCGAGACAGCGCTCGACTTGCCGACGCCGGTCGTTCCGACAACCGCGAAATGCCGCGTCAGCGTGTCGTCGATGGCGATGCGCGCCTCGATGGACTCGTCCTGCGAAAGCTGGCCGATGGTGATGGAATGACGGCCGGCGAGATCGTAGACGGCCTGAAGGTCGCGGGCGCGGATGCCATGCGCCATCGCGCCGATATGCGGATAGACGGTGATACCCCGGTCGAAAACCGGCAGTTGGTGCGCCTCGCGGTCGCGCACTTCGCCGACCAGCTCGATGCTGACCTCGATGGCGTTCTGCGCGCCTTCGCTCCAGGCCAGATCGGACTTGCTGATGGAATAGACGAGGCCGACGGTGCGGGCCGCGCCAAGGTTGATCGAGATCATGCGACCGACCGTCCACAGGTCGGTGATCGCGCCTTCCTCGGTGTCGGCATAGGCGGCGATCGTCGCCCGTGCGCCGTCGCAGCGCACGACATGGCCCAGCACGCGCTTTTCGTTCTGCTCGGTGTCGCGCCGCTCCTGCGCGGTGGCCTCGCCACGCGAAATGTCGTCAGCATACATCTGGTTGGTCCCTGTCCGCCTGCCCCTTCCTGAAAGCTAGCAAACCGCTGTTAAGGTCAGGTGTGGGGGAATGGTTGAGCGGGGGTTTCATGTTTCGCTAAAATTGCACCGGTGCACCGATGACCGCCCGTAGGCCATCGACAGCAGGCAGGCTGGAAAAACCCGATTGACTCGCGTCAACCTCCGCCCTTATTGTCCGCGCCGATGAACACGACACTCATTCTGGTAGTAGGATTGCGCATGGGCAGGGCGGTGTAACCGCCGGGCGACAGCCAACCATGCGCAGACACAGGCTCCCTCGGGGGCCTTTTTTATTACCCTAGAGAACGACAATCGCCGTTGGCGAGCAAAACGGAACCAGGCCGATGAGCAACGAACAGAACGAGCAGCGCGACATGCAAGATCGTGAAATGACCGGCGCGGAAATGGTGGTGCAGGCGCTGAAGGACAACGGCGTCGTCCACCTGTTCGGCTATCCCGGCGGAGCTGTCCTGCCGATCTATGACGAACTTTTCCAGCAGGACGCCATCCAGCACATCCTGGTCCGCCACGAACAGGGTGCCGGCCATGCCGCCGAGGGTTATGCGCGCTCGACCGGCAAGCCCGGCGTCATGCTGGTGACCTCGGGGCCGGGCGCCACTAACGCCGTCACGCCGCTGCAGGACGCGCTGATGGATTCCATCCCGCTCGTCTGCCTGACCGGCCAGGTGCCGACCGCGCTGATCGGTTCGGACGCCTTCCAGGAATGCGACACCGTCGGCATCACGCGGCCCTGCACCAAGCACAACTGGCTGGTGAAGGACGTCAACCAGCTCGCCGCGACGATCCACGAGGCGTTCCATGTCGCGACGACCGGTCGTCCAGGCCCGGTGGTGGTCGACATCCCGAAGGACGTGCAGTTCGCCAAGGGCATCTACACGCCGCCGCAGACCGCGCCGCGCACCTCCTATCATCCCAGGGTCCAGGGCGACCTCGAGAAGATCAAGGCGGCGGTGGAGCTGATGGCGACCGCGAAGAAGCCGATCATCTATTCGGGCGGCGGCGTCATCAATTCCGGCCCGCAGGCCAGCCAGTTGCTGCGCGAACTCGTCGAGCTGACCGGCTTCCCGATCACCTCGACGCTGATGGGGCTCGGCGCCTATCCGGCGAGCGGCAAGAACTGGATGGGCATGCTTGGCATGCACGGCACCTATGAAGCCAACATGGCGATGCATGACTGCGACGTGATGGTCTGCATCGGCGCGCGCTTCGACGATCGCATCACCGGGCGGCTCAATGCCTTCTCGCCCAACTCCAAGAAGATCCACATCGACATCGACCCGTCCTCGATCAACAAGAATGTGCGCGCCGACGTGCCGATCATCGGCGATGTCGGCCGCGTTCTCGAAGATCTGGTGCGGCTGTGGCGGGCGACCGTGAAGACCGACAAGAAGGCCCTGCACCCGTGGTGGGAGCAGATCGCCCGGTGGCGCGCGCGCGATTCACTCGCCTACCGCATGAACGACGACGTCATCATGCCGCAATACGCCATCCAGCGTCTGTTCGAGGCGACCAGGGGCAAGGACACCTACATCACGACGGAAGTCGGGCAGCACCAGATGTGGGCGGCCCAGCATTTCCATTTCGACCAGCCGAACCGCTGGATGACATCGGGTGGCCTCGGCACGATGGGCTACGGCCTGCCGGCCGCGCTCGGCGTGCAGATCGCCCATCCCGACGCACTGGTCATCGACATCGCCGGCGACGCTTCCGTGCAGATGACCATCCAGGAGATGAGCTGCGCGGTGCAGTACGAGGCGCCGATCAAGATCTTCATCCTGAACAACCAGTACATGGGCATGGTGCGACAGTGGCAGCAGCTGCTGCACGGCAACCGTCTGTCGCATTCCTACACGGAGGCGATGCCTGATTTCGTGATGCTGGCGAAGGCCTATGGCGGCCATGGCATACGCTGCGAAAAGCCCGGCGATCTCGACGATGCGATCGCCGAGATGATCGAGGTCAGGAAGCCGGTGATCTTCGATTGCCGCGTCGCGGCGCTCGCCAACTGTTTCCCGATGATTCCGTCCGGCAAGGCGCACAACGAGATGCTGCTGCCCGACGAGGCGACGGACGAGGCCGTTGCCAACGCCATCGACGCCAAGGGCAGGGAACTGGTTTGATTGAAGTAAGACGCGGTAAGGGGTAATCTTACCGCGTCTTACCAGCGAGGTTGCCATGAATGTGCGGGCAAAAATTTCGAGCAAGGGTCAGCTTGTGCTGCCGAAGGCAGTGCGGGACGAGTTCGGTCTTGTCGCCGGATCGGAAGTGGACATCGAGAGCAGGGGAGACCGGATCGTGCTGCGGCCGAGGTCCGGAAAACGCAAGACCCGTAGAGTCTATACGATCGACGAAGTCGCCGGAATGCTGAAATACGATGGTCCACCTGTGTCCGTCCGAGAGATGGATCGCGCGGTGGACGAGATGCTCAGGCGGGAATGGCGTGACAAAGGCTCTTGATGCGAACGTCGTCGTCCGGCTGTTCGTGGATGATGGGTCGCCAGAGGTTCCCATTGCCCGACAGCTGTTCGAGCGCGAACAGATCGAAGTACCACTTACGGTCATTCTCGAGGCCGAATGGGTGCTGCGCTCCGTCTATAAATTCAAGTCGGCGGCTATTTGCGACGCGTTGGATGCACTGCTGAGCTTGCGCAATGTTTTCGTCCAACAGGAAGACCTAATCATCGACGCATTAGAAGCGCTCCGGAGAGGAGTTCCGTTCGCCGATGCCGTGCACCTGCTAACGACGGAGGAAGCCGAAGAGCTGCTGACCTTCGACGATCGGTTCCAGAAACGCGCCTCCAGAATTGCCCACGCAATTCCTGTCCGAATCCCTACACTTACCGTCTGAGAAAGATCTCCATGAACGCACAGCTTCAACCGACCGGCTCCGCCTACTTCATCGCCAAGGAGACGGAAAAGCCCGAGACGCATACGCTGTCGATCCTCGTCGACAACGAGCCTGGCGTGCTTGCGCGGGTCATCGGCCTGTTCTCCGGCCGCGGCTACAACATCGAGAGCCTGACCGTCTCGGAGACCGAGCACGAGAAGCATCTTTCGCGCATCACGGTCGTGACGCGCGGCACGCCGCACGTGATGGAGCAGATCAAGCACCAGCTCGAGCGCATCGTGCCGGTGCATGGCGTCGTCGACCTTACCGTCCGCTCGAAAGAGCTTGGCCAGGAGCGGCCGCTGGAGCGCGAGCTTGCGCTGGTCAAGGTCGCCGGCAAGGGCGACGACCGCGTCGAGGCGCTGCGTCTGGCGGACGCATTTCGCGCCAGCGTGATCGACGCCAACACCGAGCATTTCATCTTCGAAATCACCGGCAAGAGCTCGAAGGTCGACCAGTTCATCGCCATCATGAAACCGCTGGGGCTCGTCGAGATCTGCCGCACCGGCGTGGCGGCCATGAACCGCGGCCCGCAGGGGATGTAGGCCGGCAACGTCTGGATTGAACCAAGCCGGATCGTGATGTATATACGTCGGATATACATCACGAGGCCGCGATGACACAGGTCCAGATTTCCAGATGGGGCAACAGCTCCGCCATCCGCCTGCCAAAGGCGATGCTGGACGAACTCGGCTTGCAGCCGGGACAGTCGGTCGAGCTGACCGTCAAGGACGGCAAGGGCATCATCGAGCCCGTGCGCCCGAAAAAGATCACGCTTGAGTGGATCATCTCCGAGATGGATCGTCTCGGGCCTGAAAATTCGCCTGAAACCGTCGAGTGGGGACCGGATCGAGGCGACGAGATCATTGACGACGAATATTCCCGAGGCGAGATAACGCTCGATGACATCCTTAAGGGCCGGTGACATCGTCTGGATTGATCTGGATCCCGTCGTAGGCATGGAGCAGGGTGGCAGAAGACCGGTGATCGTCTTGACGGATACCGACTTCAACGCCCGGGATCATCGCTCGGTCATCTGCCCTATCACGCAAAATGTATCGCCCTGGCCGACAAAAGTCTTCTTACCCGAGCGCATGAAAACACGCGGTGCGATCTTGACCGATCAAGTTCGAAGCGTTCATCGGGACCTGCGCGGCTTCCAGTTCATCGAACACGCACCTGACGATGTGCTTGCTAACGTCCGCGCGGTGGTCGGCGCGATCCTTGGCATAACCGCCTGACCCGGCATGGCGGCACCGTCGCCTGCTCGAACGCGATCTAGGGCGCGTCCAAAGAATTTGAGGCCCTTATGTCTCTCGACGCCTTCCTGGCGCTCCTCGTCTATGCCTTCGTGACTTCGATCACGCCTGGGCCGAACAACCTGATGCTGCTGGCGTCCGGCGTGAATTTCGGCTTCATGCGCACCATTCCGCATGCGCTTGGCATAGGCGGCGGGTTCCTGACCCTGCTCCTGGCGGTGGGTTTTGGCCTCGGAACATTGCTGGCCGCTTTCCCGTCGCTGCACCTGGTGCTGAAGATCGCCGGGGGCGCCTATCTCCTCTATCTCGCCTGGCGCATAGCGATGTCCCGGTCGATGGGCAGCGGCAGCGACGGCAAGGCCCGCCCGATGACTTTCCTGGAGGCAGCCGCCTTCCAGTGGGTCAACCCCAAGGCGTGGGTGATGGCGGTCAGCGCGATGGCCCTCTACACCAATCCGCAGGCGCCGTTCCTGTCGGTCGTGCTGGTCTCGGCCGCCTTCGCGGCGGTCAATTTGCCATCTGTCTCGGTCTGGGCAGGCTTCGGAACCGCCCTGCGCGGCTTCCTGTCCGACCCGGTGCGCCTCAAATGGTTCAACATCGCAATGGGGCTGCTGCTCGCGGCGACGCTCTGGCCGATGCTCAGGTGACAACTGAAAGCTTGTTGGCGCAATGCTGCGGGATTAACTTCAGCCGATGTCTCACGTTCACGATCACCACCACCACGACAACGAACTCGACCCGATGGCCGCGCGGGTGCGCGCGCTGGAGACGATCCTCACCCAGAAGGGGCTGATCGATCCGGCGGCGATCGACGTCATCGTCGACACCTACGAGACCAAGGTCGGCCCGAGGAACGGCGCCAGGGTCGTCGCGCGCGCCTGGAGCGATCCAGACTATGCCGACTGGCTGCGGCGGGACGCGACTGCCGCTATCGAGTCGATGAGCTATACCGGCCGGCAGGGCGAGCATATGCAGGCGGTGTTCAACACCGACGACACCCACAACCTCGTCGTCTGCACGCTCTGCTCCTGCTACCCGTGGTCGGTGCTTGGCCTGCCGCCGGTCTGGTACAAGGCGCCGCCTTACCGCTCGCGCGCCGTCATCGATCCACGCGGCGTGCTCGCGGAGTTCGGCGTCACGCTGCCGGCCGGGAAGAAGATCCGCGTCTGGGACTCGACCGCCGAGCTGCGCTACCTCGTCGTGCCGCAGCGGCCCGCCGGCACCGATGGCTGGAGCGAGGAGAAACTCGCCGAGTTGGTGACGCGCGATTCCATGATCGGCACCGGCCTCGCGCTGGAGCCGGAAGTCGCATGAACGGGCCGCACGATCTCGGCGGCCAGATGGGGCTCGGCCCGGTCGCGCCGGAAAAGGACGAGCCGGTCTTCCATGCCGAGTGGGAGAAGCGCGCGCTCGGCGTCACGCTCTGTTCGGGCGCCATGGGCTTCTGGAACATCGACGAAAGCCGCCACGCGCGCGAAAACCGCCATCCCGTCGACTACCTCTCCTCGTCCTACTACGAGATATGGATCAAGGGGCTGGAGCGTCTGCTCACCCGCCACGGCTTCGTCAGCGATCGCGATCTGGCCGAGGGCAGGGCGGTCGACGGCGCGCCGCAGCCAAGGCGCGTGCTGAAGGCCGTGGATGCGCCCGCCGTGCTGGCGCGCGGCGGTCCCTGCGACCGCCCGGTCGCGACGCCTGCGCGCTTCAAGGCGGGCGACCGCATCGTGACGCGCAACTTCAGCCCGACCGGCCATACGCGGCTGCCGCGTTATGCGCGCGGCAAGCGCGGCGTGGTCGAAGCCGTGCGCGAGGGTTTTGTCTTCCCCGACAGCAACGCGCATGGCCGGGGCGAGAATCCGCAATGGGTCTACACGGTGGTCTTCGACGGTCGCGAGATCTGGGGCGACGATTCCGACCCGACGCTATCGGTCTCGATCGATGCGTGGGAGAGCTATCTTGAGCCGGCCTGAGGCAGGCAGTGACACTGCGCTTGGCGATCCACCGGCGTTTGCCGAGCCATGGCAGGCGCAGGCCTTCGCGCTGACGGTCGCGCTACACGAACAAGGCCTGTTCTCGTGGAGCGAATGGGCGGAACTGCTGTCGGCCGAGGTCAAAAAACCAGCCGCCGCCGCCGACGGCAGCGACTACTATGAGCATTGGCTCGCCGCGCTCGAAAAGCTGCTGGCGGCCAAAGGCGCGGCCCCGACCGTGGAAGTCGACGCCATCGCCGCAGCCTGGGAGCGCGCAGCGCACGCCACACCGCACGGCAAGCCGATCCTGCTGGAAAACGATCCGCTGCACGGCGCCTGACGGCGGGGGGTTATGATTGGCAATCACGCAACCTACCTGCGGAAAGGGCTCGTCTGGCCGGCGCTGGTGCAGTGGGAGGTGAGCGGCATCAGGATCCCGAGATCAGGCGACCGCCAGAGCTGTGGCGGCGAAACGTCCCACTTGCGAAAGCGCTTCAGATGTTGCGAAAGCGATGATCTAATGCCGCTCTGGCTACAAACCGCTATGCAACCGGCGCAGCAGGCAAGAAGACATGTACGAAAAATTCATTGGCTCAGCCCATCCGTTAGCGCCAAAGGAACTCGCGATCGTAGCCGTGCCGGAAGACGAGCGCGTTTGGGTGCCTCAGGCAGAAGGCGTGTGGTTTCGTCCCTTGATGCTGAACACGCTTCAAGGCCAGTGGTGCAATTTGTTGCGCGTTCGCAGGGCAGGCATCCTCAGCCGCCACCTTCATCCGGCTCCCGTTCATGGCTATGTGATCAAGGGGCGCTGGCGGTATCTCGAACATGACTGGGTAGCCGAAGCCGGCTCGTACGTGTTCGAGCCGCCGGGCGAGATACACACGCTCACAGTCCCTGAAGACGTCCCTGAGATGATAACCTTCTTCAACATCTCGGGATGCATGGTCTATCTCGACTCCGACAACAAGCAGATCGGATTCGAGGACGTATTTACGAAAATCGATATGTGTCGGAGGCACTATTCGAGTGTTGGCTTGGGCGAAGACTACGTCCATCAGTTTGTTCGTTAGATTCAAGCGGTGCCTCGTGCCATGTGGTCCTCCTTCTTTCGCGATCGCGCTGTAGTGATCACAGGCGGCACGTCCGGAATCGGTCGCGCCATTGCGATGGCGTTTGCGGAAGCTGGAGCCGAGGTCCACGCCACAGGTGCTACTGCCGAGGAGGTGGCTCTCGCCGAGACAGACGCTCCGGGTCCCAGCTACTTCGCGCTTGACATACGCGATAGCGCCGCGGTTACCGATTACGCTAGTCGGTTCCTATCAGTCGCCGCGCTCGTCAACTGCGCCGGCGTCAACCTGCGTGCAGCAGAGTTCAGCGCAGAGGGCTTTGAAACCGTCGTCGATATCAACCTCACCGGTTCGATGCGGAGCGCAACCGCTTTCCGCAAGAGCTTGGCCGGCGGTGCCGTCCTGAACATCGCTTCCATGTTTGCGTTCTTCGGCGCACCGCATGCGCCCGCTTACGCAGCATCCAAGGGCGGGGTTGTTCAACTGACAAAGTCACTTGCAATCGCCTACGCAGCCGATGGTGTCAGGGTCAACGCGCTCGCGCCGGGGTGGATCGAGACCGCCATGACGGCCGTGCCCAGGGCAAACACTGAACGCAATGCCGAGTTGATGAAGCGAACCCCGATGGGCCGATGGGGCACCCCCGACGATCTCGTTGGACCCGCTCTATTTCTTTGTTCACCCCTCGCGGCGTTTATCACCGGCGCCGTGCTGCCTGTCGACGGTGGCTACCTGGTAAGTTGAAGTTGGAGCACATCGGCTCGTCTGTTTCGACGCTGCCGCAGCTCGAGCCATCGATTGAAGCCAGGTTCGTTTTGGGACCGCGGGGGGCTGG
>Ga0335394_10000346_pt1 | contig 47752 bp, 35 predicted proteins | sample MAT03_FD_205741 | JGI IMG/M metagenome (GOLD analysis project Ga0335394, IMG submission 205741) | Freshwater microbial communities from Lake Fryxell liftoff mats and glacier meltwater in Antarctica - MAT-03 (spades assembly) (version 2) ... | reverse complement strand
CCCTTGGGCTTGCCGGTCTGGTGATCGGTCTCGGTGTAGATCCACTCGATCTTGCCGTAGTTGAAGCTGACCTCTTCCAAGGGCAGGCTCTCTCCGCCCTGGGCCGAACCGCCCGGACGAGCGCTGGAGATGATCACGTCCGACAGCTTGTACTCCATGTACTTCTGCTTGTCGCCAGTGGCCCGGTTCAGGGTGATGGTGACTTCTTTGATGTGCGTGCCGTTGCAGCAGAACAGGGCGAGCTTGGGGCTGGCCTTGTCCAGGGTCTTCACGACCGAGAAGTCCTGCAGGTTGGCTCGCTCGGCCGAGCGAGCACCACCGCTCGAAGCCGAACCGCTACCCTGCTGCGAAACACCCGTGCTGAAGGACAGGATTTCGATCCAATCCTTGTGCTTCGAATCGGTCGACTCACCGGGGACGCCATCAATCTTGAGGAATGCATCAAACGCCATGACAAAGTCTCCTAGAAAAAAAGTATGAGTTACTTGGCGGCAGTCTTTTCGCTTCGCGGTGCCGAGGTGGCTCGCGGCGTTTGCCGCCTGTTGTTTCGCGTCTGGCCTAGGTCACCCAGGGCCTGTGTATCAGGGTCACCGGCGTTTGACCGGGGATGTTGAGGGTTTTACGCAAGGCGGGTGCCAAAGCCAGGGGCGCAGAAAAGTCGCCGCCGAATTCATTGACTCTTAACGACTTAGCGATGAAGTGCCCAAAGCGGGCCCATCGCTTCCCTTTGGGAAACAGGTCAAGTGTCATCAGTTCCGCGACAGTCGTCCCGAACTGGGAAAGTCGAACGAGAACGATGGACAAAGTGCCCGCAAGCGGGACGCTTGCCCCCCTAGCACCGCTCTCACTCGGCCGGGATCGGGCGGTCCGGTGGCGCCGGCGGAGGCTCTTTCCAGTTGAAGGCGGACTTGTAGGGGAGCTTCAGCTCCGGAGTTTCCAGCCGCACTCCGCCGGCCTTCTTCGATCGCAGAAGTGCATGCAGCGCCCCACTGGTCAACAGGGTTCGCTCGACCGGCCAGGTCGACTGGTGCGAATGCACCATCTGCTCGATGCCGCGACACAGAATGCCAAAGTGCATGAAAGGGCGAGCTTCCTGCGTGCTGAACAGGGTCGACTCGAGGGGGCGGTCGGCTGCGCGATAGCGCCAGGCGACACCCCACTCGATCACGGCCCCATCGAGCGTCAGCACGCTGGCCTTCAGGCCGTCCTCATACTCGATCACGAACAGCTCAGGCTTCTTGCACAGCTCGAGCGTCGTCTTTCCCTGGGGAAAAGGTCGGCGGATCCGCGACAGCGCGGCGGCCAACAGCTCCTTGTCGTAAAGGCCCTTCTCGCCCGCCTGCCACACGGCCGGACCGCTCAGGCATTGCACCGCCTTGATGCCCGATTCGTTTCCCGCGCGACGCTCGGCCAGGCACTGCACCATTTCCAGCGCATGGAAGCCATAGGTGTCGAGCGTATGATGCGATATGGCCACGATCTCTTTCAGCGCTTCGCCGCGAGCTACATCCACCGGCGGGAACCGCCAGAGCGTGGGCAACGACGAGCCGGCCATCAGCGGCATCTTGAGCCGCGCGGCCTCGTCGTAGATCCACCTGGCATCGGTCCAGTTGTCGGAGAGATGCTTGTCGATAAAGACGGGGACTGATCGCCCGCTGGCTTCGCAGGCCTTGGCGATCTCGGCAAACAGCCGTCGCTTGGGATATTGATGCTGGCCGGTCTCCGAGAGTGGATAGTTGCCGTGCTCGGCCACCAGCAGCACACCGTCGACGGCCAGCTTGCCGGTCCCCAGCGTCAGCGCGTCGGCCGGGTTGTCGTAGATCTTGATGCCATGCTTCGCGCACAGCTTGCGGCTCTTGTCGTTCGCGGGGACCTGATCGGTGTAGAGCGAAACGAGCTTGAGGTTGTACGTCTTGCCCTGGCCATCAAGGGTGTCGGTCTCGAGCAACCGGCTCACAATCACATCGGCGTGCGAGTTGTGATAGTAGGCCGTGACCAGCGCGGCGATCTTCTTGGGCTCGCCCGGGGGAGAGAGGGAGGAAGCCTCGCCCGTTTTGTCGTCAGCGTTGTTCCCCGGCTTCTCCCCCTGGGGCAACTCGATCTCCAGCAACGTGTAAGGATAGATCGTGGTCACGTAGACGCGGCCATCGCGGGCTTCGCACACGCCCATGTGATACTGCGGGGCCAGCGTGCCATCGGGCTGCTTCTTCATGCCGTGATGCCAGGGGAATGCCTTTCCTTCGGCATCGGTCCAGGGCGTATAGTCGGCGTTCTTGACCGAGATCGCCCCCAGGTCGCGCGGGGCCGGATCGCCCGGCTTAAAGGTGACCAGGTGCAGCGCGTTGGGCCCGCCGGGGACTTCGCCCCAGACGGCCGCCCAGACCTGGCCCGTGGGGCCGACGCACATCGCGCGGCAATCGGTCTTGGTGGCCTGAGGCAAGAGCGCCCCCAGCGACTTGCCCTTGAGCGTGTCCCCTTCGGCGGTCAGATCGTAAGAGAAGAGCTGGTTGCCGCTCATCGCCACACAGTACAGCGTCTTGCGGTCGGGCGTGGTGTCCCAGTTGATCGGATGGCTCTGCGGATCGGCCAGCAGCGACTCGCGCGTGGGAGGCTTGCCGTCGATGGTCTGCTTCATCGTCAGCAGCTTGTCGGCGACCGGATCGAAGCGGGCGATCTCTCCGCCCAGAATCGGGTGATAGGCCCGATGGAGATGATCAACCACGATGAATGAGTACATGTGCCGGCAGTCGAGCAGGTCGCGGTACTTGCCCGTCGCCAGATCGAGCACCATGAAGTGGGTGCTCTCGATGGGACGCTCGTCGGAGCAAGTGGAGACGTAAGCTACGTTCCGCGATTCGTCGGGCATGACGCTGATGATCCCCTGCCCGGGAATCGGGATCTCGTAGACTTTGGTCTTGCCGGTCTCCGGATCGTAGACCATGGGATAACCGCCCAGGTACGCGCTCCGTTCTTCCCCCTTCTGTGGATAGCCCTGCTTGGTGCCGAAGTAGATCTTGCCGCTTTCGCCCGTGTTGTTGCGGGTGTGGATCTTGGCCTGGGCGGCAAATCCCGTGGCCGGTTTGCCGATCTCCTTCATGGCGTCCACTACGATCGCCATCTTTTTGGCCGCCGGATCGAACTCGACCAGGTAGCCGTTGGAGCCGTAATTGGCGGTGCCGATGTAGAGCCGGCCGTTCTTTCCTTCGATGATGGAGAAGTAGCCGCTCTCTTCGCTGACCGTCTCTTTGGGAATGCGATAGGCCGTGGCTGGCAGGCGTTTCTCTTCGGCGTTGGCCGGGGAAACCGCCAGCAAGCAAGTGAGCAGACAAGCTAGTAGTAGAGGGAGGCGGAGCGAAGGGGACATGAAACTCTCGCAGGGGAGCAGCGATGATGATGGGACGAGACGACGTGCAAGTAAGAGAATCCTACCCGGATTGGATGGCTTTCTGCCACCGCGATTGCACTCTGGCGCGGCCGTGTTCCGGACCGTATACTCGGATGCATGTCGCCGTCCTTAGAGATTCACCCGCTGGCAGCCTTGACCCCCGATGGCCGGCGGCTGTTTCTTACGCGAATCGCCCGGCTGTTTGCTTACGGGTTTCTCTCGGTAGTGCTGGTCCTTTATCTGCGGGCGGTGGGGCTCGACGACTACCGCGTGGGCTTGCTCCTGACGCTGACGCTGGTCGGCGATATCGGGATCTCGCTCTGGATTACGACCTCGGCCGATCGGCTCGGTCGCCGGCGGATGCTGATCCTGGGAGCCATGCTGATGGTCTTTGCCGGGGTGCTGTTCGCCAGCACCGGCGATTTCGTATGGCTGTTGATCGCGGCCACGATCGGCGTCATCAGTCCCAGCGGGAACGAGGTCGGCCCGTTCCTGTCGATCGAACAGGCTGCGCTGACTGAGACCCTGCCTGGAAGTCAGCGCACGGCCGTCTTCGCCTGGTACAACCTGGTGGGGTCCTTCGCCACGGCGCTGGGCTCGCTGGCTGGCGGACTCGTCTGTCAGTGGACCGAGAACGCGGGCTATCAGGGAGCCGCGATCTATCGGCCCGTCTTGTACGGCTACTCGCTGGCGGGGCTGGCGCTGGTGATCATCTTCTGGCGGCTGTCGCCGAAGACCGAGGCTACGCCCAAGGAGCTGCGCGAAGGGCCGCACTCACTGAGCCAGCGGTTTGGCCTGCATCGCTCGCTGGGGACGGTGATGCGGCTGTCCGGTCTGTTCGCCCTGGATGCTTTCGCCGGCGGACTGATTGTGCAGAGCGTGCTGGCCTATTGGTTCACGGTCCGCTTCGGCATCGAGCCGGCCGCGCTGGGCGGGATCTTCTTTGGCACGAACCTGCTGGGGGGATTCTCGGCACTGGCCGCCGCCCGGATGGCGAAGCGATTTGGGTTGATCAACACGATGGTCTTCACGCACCTGCCGTCGAACATCCTGCTGATGCTGGTGCCGCTGGCGCCGAACCTGCCGTTGGCGATCGGGCTGCTGATGCTCCGCTCGAGCATCTCGCAGATGGACGTGCCGACGCGGCAGTCGTACACAATGGCGGTGGTCTTGCCGGAGGAGCGCTCGGCGGCATCCGGCGTGACCGCGGTCGCGAGGTCGTTGGGGGCGGCGATCTCGCCCGTGCTGGTCACTTCGATGGTGGGGGACCCGCAGTGGTCGAGCGTGCCGTTCTATCTGGCTGGGGCGCTCAAGATTGTCTACGACCTGTTGCTTTACCGCAGCTTTGTGAGCTTGAAGCCGCCGGAAGAAGTGAAGGCGTAGTGTGCCACGTCACCGTACTGCGACAGCGTCGCGCACTTGATCGCATACATGCCCTGACTCAACCCCCTCCCCACAAGGGGGAGGGAGCCGGAAAAGAATGGGGGGAACAGCTCCACCCTACTGGACTAGACTAGCTGTCCAGCTTCTTCAGGCGGCCCGTGCTGTCGCCGTGCTTCTCGACTTTGACTTCAAAACGGTCGAGCATCGACAGGTAGAGATTCGCCAGCGGCGTTTCTTTGTCGTAGCGGATGTGCCGACCGGTCTTGATGGTGCCGCCCCCCTTGCCGAACAGCAGGATCGGCAGGTTGTCGTGGTTGTGGGCGTTGCCGTCGGCGATGCCCGAACCGTAGACGATCATCGAGTTGTCGAGCAGCGTTCCGCCCGCTTCTTTGGTGTTCATCATCTTGTTGATGATGTAGTTGAGCTGCTCGACGTGGAACGTGTTGATCTTCTTGATCTTCTCGAATTTCTTTTCGTCGTTGCCGTGATGCGAGAGATCGTGGTGACCTTCGGGGACCTCGATGTGGGCGTAGCTGCGGTTGCTTCCCTCGTTGGCGAATACGAAGGTCGAGACACGGGTGGTGTCGGTCTGGAAGGCCAGCACCATCAGATCGCCCAGCAGGCGGATATGTTCGGCGTAGTCCTTGGGAATGCCGCTGGGACGCGTGGCCCCTTGGGGCGGTTCCTTGGGAGCCTGTGCGGCGCGGGCGATCCGCTGCTCGATCTCGCGGACGGCATGCAGGTATTCGTCGAGCTTGCGCTGATCGTGCACGCCCAAGCGAGCCTGCAGGCTCTTGGTGTCTTCAGAGACCAGGTCCAGGATGCTCTGCTTGTACTTGTCTCGCTTGGCGCGGGTGGCCATGTCGCCGGCGTCGCCGGTGCCGAACAGCCGGTCGAAGACGTGGCGCGGATCGACCTCTTTGCCCAGGGGGCTGGACTCGGTGCGCCACGAAATGCTGGACGAATAGGCACAACTGTAGCCCGAGTCGCAGTTGCCCGAGGTGTTGCCGCGGTCGCAGCCGATCTCGAGCGAAGGGAAGCGGGTGTCTCCGCCGACGCGGTCGGCCGCGATCTGATCGACCGAGGTCCCGACCTTGATATCGGCACCGTGCGTCTTGCGAGCCTGACAGGCGGTGAGGAACGACGAGAGGCTGCGGGCGTGATCGCCGCCGCCGTCGCCATTTGCCCGGGCCTTGTCGAGCGTCAGCCCGGTCAGGACCAGCATGTCGTGCTTGAGATGCTTGAGGGGCTCGAGCAGCTTGGTGAGTTGGTACTCGGAGCCTTCCTCTTTGGGAGTCCAGTCCTGCATGTGCTTGCCGTTGGGCACATAGAGGAAGCCCATGCGGACGGGCGGCTTGGTGCGCGCGGGCTTGGTGGGAGCGCCGAAGGCCAGGCCCGGAAGCATGCCATCGAGCAAAGGAAGGGCCATGGCCGTTCCCAAACCCCGCAGAAAAGTCCGTCGCGGTAGGTGCCACATGCTGGTCATGGTTCTCCTCCATCTCCCCGTCGCTTCTGGAACGGGTCGCTGTTGACGATTGAAATCACCAGACTCGAAAACTTGTGCTGATTCTTCTCCAGAGCGGAGACGACCTGATCGACCGCACACTTGTCATAATACTCCAGCCCGCGGCCCAATGCGTAGGTAAGCATCTTTTCGGCCAGGCAGCGGCTGAACTCCTGCGATCGTTCCTTCAGCACGGTTTTTAGCTCGGCCGGCCCCTTAAAGGTCTTCCCCGAGGGGAGGGTGCCGGACGGATCGATATCGAACTTGCCATCCTTTTGCCGCCAACTACCGATGGCGTCGTAGTTTTCAAAGCCGAAGCCGAGCGGGTCCATGCGGGCGTGGCACGAAGCACAGGCCGGGTTGGCCCGATGCTGTTCCATCCGCTGGCGGAGCGATCCGGTCAGCACGGCCTTTTTGTCTTCGCTCAGTTCGGGGACATTCGGCGGAGGCGGCGGCGGTGCGGCCCCCAGGATCTGTTCCAGGATCCACTTTCCCCGTTTTACAGGCGAGGTGCGTGTGGGATTCGAGGTAACTGTGAGGACGCTGGCGTGGGTCAGGACCCCGCCGCGTTGGTCCCCCTTCAAGCTGACCCGCTGGAACTCATCCCCTTTGACCCCTTCGATGCCATAGTGTTTGGCCAGGCGCTCGTTGAGGTAGGTGAAGTCGGCGTCCAGGAAATCGAGAATGCTGCGGTCTTCGCGGACGATCGCGGCGAAGAACTGCTCGGTCTCTTTGGCCATCGCCGTGCGGAGCGCGTCGTCGAACGAAGGGAACTGCCGGCGATTGGGGGCGACCTGCTTCAGGTTGCGGAACTGCAGCCATTGGCCCGCGAAGTTGTCAGTCAGGGCGATCGCCTTGGGGTCCTTGAGCATGCGACGGACCTGGGCCTCCAGGTTGCCGTTTTTGCGGAGGGTCCCCTGCTTAGCCAGATCGAACAGAGTGTCGTCCGGCATGCTGCTCCACAAGAAGTAGGAGAGTCGCGTGGCCAGTTCGTAGTCGGTAATCGGGTGCGAAGCGCCCGGATCGTTGGGCTGCGAGTCGCTTTCAATGCGGAACAGGAAGTGGGGCGAGACCAGAGCCCCTTGCAGGGCGAGTTGGATGCCGGTCTCGAACGGGTCGCCGTTCTTCTGCGTCAACTCGAACAGGCCGAGCAGGCGCTTCACTTCATCGGCCGTGGCTGGCCGGCGGAAAGCCTTGCCGGCAAAACGCTCGATGATCTCGCGGGCCGCGTCGCTCTTGGGCTTCTTGTCGCTGGGCTGCACAAAGATCACCCGGCGGTGATGCTCGGGCAGTTCCGGGGGCCGATCGCTCACCACTTCCAAGTAGTCGATCACCAGATTGCGATCGCGGGCGTTCGGATTCGGGGCCTTGGCGTCGTAGAAGTCGTTGAGGAAGGCCAGCGCGACTTTGTGCTTGCCGCCGGTGACTTTCGTTTTGAACTCGTAGGTCTTCGGGGAGTTCTCGACGGCCGTGACATCGACGGTGTTCAGCTCTTTGTCGTCGATTTTGAAGGCCATGCGACAGGGCTCGGGGCCGGCTTGCTGGCCATAGGCCTTCGCCCGCAGCGTGTACTCGCCGTCGCCGGGGAAGGTGTACTCGGTAAAGACCTCGCCGGTGGAGAACAGATTAAAGCCATCGCCCGCGGGACCGCCGGTGGTGTGGCCGATCTTCTCGGCTTCAAATCGCTTCTTGCTCGACTTGGCAGCTTCGCCGGTCAGGATCGTCGACTGGGCGATCTTGTCGGCGGCAGCCAGGTACTTCTCCATCAGCACGGGCGGAAGAGAGAGAACGTCGCCGATGTTGTCGAAGCCGTAGCCGACGTCGTCCGAGGGGAAATCGTCTGCCGGGGTGAACTTGATCCCCAGCAGGTCGCGGATGGTGTTGTTGTACTCGGCCTTGTTCAGGCGGCGGATCGTCACACGGCCCGGATCGCGAGGCCCGGTGCAATCGAAGCGTTCCAGTTCGGTCTCGATCCAGGTGGCGAAGGCCATCACGTCTTCCGAGGGCGGCTTGGGCTGATCCTCGGGGGGCATGGCATGCGCCCGAAGCTGGCCGAGCACTTTCTCCCAGGTCTTGCGTTCCTTCTGAACGAAAGGGAGCTCTTTGAATCGATTCAGGGCGACGCCGGCCTGCGGATCCTTGCCGGTCTCGTGGCACTTCACGCAGTGCTTGGTCAGGAACGGCTGAATCTTGTCGAAGCCCGGTGAGGCCGCGGCGGTGAAGCCCTTCTTGCCTGGATCGGCCTTTCCCGCACCGGGCAGTTTGCCGTCGGCGACTTTTCGCGTCGGAAGGCCGCCCGCCGGGGCCTTAACTTCGGGCTTCTTGGCGTCCTGCGCAAGGCCCCACAGCGTCAACAGCCCCGCCAAGGGAATAGCCACGGCGCAGGTAAGCACCCCGCGTCGACCGCCTGGAATCCAATGAGGGAGGGAGAGGTGCAGTGATTTCAACGCTGGTAGTACCAATAGGTTAGAGTGCTTAGGGTGGAGGTGCATCCACTCGGCAGTGCATCATTGTATAACGATGTTTGGATGGATGTCCAGCAATTTTAGGAGGGGTGCTACCAGAGATTTGCGCAAATCGAAGAAGCGTTACCCGAATGAATCCATTCTTGGTCAAAACCCTTCGCACGGGGGCCGCCTGCTCGATTTCTACGAGTTGAACCGGAGAGGAGGCAGCGGACTTCGCCGGCTGGGGCAACTATACTGGGGAAGCCGATTCCGGCCGCACCTGGGCCATTCACCTCTTGAAGGCATCTCGTTGGACCGCGTTCTCCTCAATGCCGCGCCCCCGACACGCCACGAGGACCACCAGGTTAAGCAGGCGCGCATCAGGGAGTTTCTGGAGGACGCAGGCTACGACGCGGTGCTGCTGACCACTCGGGCGGGCTTTGCCTGGTTTACCTCGGGCGGAGAGAACGGACTGGGGGGCGGAGAGTCGACCTGCGCGGCCATCTTCGCCACGCGCGAGAAGGCCGTGGCCGTGATTCACGAGCCGCACGTGCGACGCATCGCCGAGGAACAACTCAGCGGGCTGGGCCTGGCGATTGAACCTGTCCCCTGGCCGCAAGCTCTGCACGACGTCTGCCATCAACTGGCCAAAGGTCTGAAGACCGCCAGCGACGGCCACTGGCCTGGCATGGAGCACCAGGGCCCCAAGCTGGCGCGGCTGCGGGTCGATCTGACCCGACTGGAACGCGTGCGCTATCGCGAAGTGGGCAGGGCCGTTTCGCACGCTGTGGAAGCGACGTGCCGCAGCGTCGTGGCCGGAGTGGGCGAGGCCGAAGTCGCTGGCGAGTTGAGTCACCGGCTCTTGAAGCACGAACTCGAGCCGCTTGAGCTGTACGTGGCGGCCGACCAGCGTGTGGAAAAGTACGGTCGGCCGGTCTTCACCAATGCTCCGATCCGCAAGCGGGTCTGGATCTGCGCCGTGGCGCGACGTTATGGCTTGTGCGCGGGAACCGCCCGCACCGTCTGTCTGGGCGAAATTGACCGGACGTTCATCAAGGACTTTAAGCTCGTCTCCATGGTGGCCGGGGCTTGCATTTACTACTCGCGCTCGGGGCGGACCAGCGCCGAGATCATGCGCAAAATCACACGCTGCTATGAGCAGATGGCCCGCGTGGAGGAATTCCTGCGTTCGGATCCGGGATTCGTAACAGGATATCAAGCCTGCGAAGTGCCGCTGACTCCCGACAGCCGCTTCGAACTGGGCGAACCCCAGGCGCTCCTCTGGCGGCCTGTGGTCGGCTGCGCGGCGAGTTGCGACACCGTGGTGGTCGACTCGCTGGGCTTCGAGACCGTTACCGGCCTGCAGAAGTGGCCGCAGTTGCAGGTGGAAGTGGGCGGGCATCAGATCGAACGCCCGGACCTGCTGATCCGCGATTGATCCCGAGTCTCGCGCCTCTCCTTCTTCTTGTCTTCCTCCGCGTCTCCGCGTGAAACGATTTCCTCAGGCGAACTCGAGATTCCCCAAGACGAAGAAGATCACGCGGAGGCGCGGAGACGCGGAGGAAGACAAGAGAAGAAGAAGGAGAAGACAAAGGCGGAATCAGCAGAATGCGCTCGCCCAAATTCTCTTTTGAACAGGAGGTAACGGAGGTAACAGAGGAGATCCCCTCCGTTACCTCCCTTTCCTCCCGTTGATTCATGTTCACGTCGTGCAGTGGATGCAGGTTCCCCTCCATCAACCTCGTCCCGTTATTCGCCGCACCGCGTCTGTCTGAGGGGAGATTCTTCTGGCTTGCCCACCGAATCGCTGCCATTTGTCGGCTGCTTTTCTGTTCGTTCGGTCGTTGTCTATCGCATCGTCATGTCTTCTCTGCGCGGAACTGATGCGCGCGATGCTGTCAAGCGACGAGCGAAATCCTCGCAAAAACTCGCCAAGCCCGCTTGCCGAGATTCGCGAATTGGGTTTAGGATGAACGAGTACGAGTTACCGATCGCTGTGCATCTTCCGCAAGATGCCACGGTCAAGGGACTCGTCGAATGGAGTTCCAGGACGCAAGGCGACCGCAGACCCAAGGCGGTTTCCTTGCCTACCGCGTCAGGAGCCAAAACGACAATGATTCACTACTCGTGTGATCTGTGTGGGAAGAATCTGACCTCCGATGATCTGCGATTCGTGGTGAAAGTTGATGTGCACGCGGCGCTCGCGCCGCTGACTCCGGATGAAGTCGACACCGATGTCGATCATCTGGAAGAGCTAAGCGACATGCTCGATCAACTCGATGACGAAGACACGCCCTCCTCGCTCGACGGGCCCCACGAGATCCACCACGATCTCTGCCCCGAGTGCTGCAAAAAGTTCCTGAAGGATCCGCTCGGCCGCGAAACCGGCCTGAAGCAGCTCAACTTCAGCGAAAACTAACCCCCCGGCCAACGACCACCAAGCGAACGCAAGCGGCCCACCGCCGTTTGCGAGGGTGCCGTGTCGCGCACGGTTGATCGTGCCTACTCCGCGGCCTTGCGCTCGCGGGCCTTCATCCATCGTCGTTCGACAGCGTGCCGCGCTTCGCCCAGGATCTCGTCTTGGGGGAGCGCTTCGAGGCTTTCATCCAGGACCGCCAGCGACTCTTTGAATCTGCCGGCCTGTAAGTGATCGGCAGCCCACTGCTGATAGACGGAACGCAGATTGGAAGTCAGGTTGGCGTGCCCCGGCGAATGCTGGCGTGCCGCCTGAATCAGACGGATTGCCTGCTGGAAGTTCCCTTGCCGCACACACTCGACCGCCCAGTTGTTGTACGTGGCCAGCAGATTCGCCCGAGCTTCGCGGTGGGCCGGATCGAGTTGGACCGCGCGGCCGTTGGCCTCGAGCGCCTGCGAGAACTCGCGGCGGGCGAGTCGTTCTACGCCTGCGTTGTAATAGACGATCGCCAGGATTCCCATTTCGCTGAGCGCACGCGGCGAAGCGACCGAAGGGACCAGAGTCTGCCGTTCGGGCGAGAAGGCGCGCGGGTCGGTCGTCTGCACATCGAGCGCCCCCTGCTCCAGCAGAAGCCGACAGAAGACGTGGGCTGGTTCCGCCACGGCTTCCACTTCCAGGCCGCATCCGCGGGCAAGCGTGAGAAACAGGATGGTGGAGCTGACGCAGTTAAAGCGACCTTCGTCGAGAGCCCCGGCCAGGTTCGTACTATCCTGGTGAAAGCCGGCCGAAAGAACGCGGCGATGCATGAACTCCAGCACCGCGCGGGCCCGCTCTTTAGGGGAGGCGGCTTCCTTGACCTCGCGCAATTCCTCAAGCCAGACGCTGAGCTGTCGGTTATGATGGGAAAGCACTTCGCGGTCGGCGATTCCGCCCGCGATCAGCGCCGCTTCAACCAGGGTGAATTCGTCCAGTCGTTCGTCCGCCAGGTCCGCCCAGAGCCGCGATTGCAGGGCATTGCCATCGCTTTGGGTCGTGGCCGAGCTGAAGACTTGCGTCGGAGGCAACTCGGCAGCAACCGGGGAAGCGGTGAAACACCAGGGAACCATTCCCAGTGCCAGCCAGTAGTAACGACGGAGGAGCATAGAGGGGGCGCATCGAGATCCTTGCATCCTGTGTAGAACGCAAGGACTCGCCAGGGAGGACGTTTCGGATCAAGCCGAATAACCGGCGTCGTCGCCAGGACCGGGCTCGCTTCGGAGCGGATCCTCCGCCACGAGAACTATAGGTTGCGAAAGCCTGGCAAGATGTGACGGTGGCGAAAAAAACTCCGCCGGTTGACGTCTGCCCCCCCATACGTTTCGCTATAAGCATTGCATTCGGAACAGCACGCAGCGTGCCCGCCTACTTATGACATCCTCTGGTTCTTCAACGCCTCCTCCCGGAAAGCCCGGCACTCCTCCGCCGCCGGTGTTGCCGCCGGTCGACGACAAGAGTCGTCGCACGCCGCGTCGTCGCAAGTCGATGCTCTGGAAGATTCTCGAGTTTCTTGACTTCCCGATGCTGGTGGCCTGGTTCTACAGCTTCCTCGATTTGTTTTCGAGCAAAGGGACGGAAGTCATCCGTCGCCGGCGCAGGAAGAAGCGTCTGGCATTCCTGGCTGTGCTGCTGGTGATTTCGGGCGGCATCGGGGCGGTCATCTTCCGGCAACGAGTCTTGCGGCCGCCGCTTCCGGACTTTGCCACAGTCATCAAGGCTGCCGAAACGGCACAGTCGGAAAAGCGCTACGAAGACGCGATGACGCATTGGCAGGAGCTCGCGGCGCTCCGAGCTCGATTCGGGAAATCGGAACTTGTCGAGAACCGCTACCAGATGGCGCTGTGCCACGCCGCGCTGGGACAAACGAGCGAAGCCGAAGGCATGATGAAGTCGCTGGCCGACGGCAAACCCGCGCATGCGGGTGCGTGTCAGTGGCTTGCCGACGACTTGCTGGCCAAGGTGAATGATCCGGCCTATGCGTTTGTATCTGCCGAGGATCCTCAGGAGTCAAAGAGTCCCCAGAGGCAAGAGAAACTGCGGTTGGAAGCGAGGAAGAAAGCAAAAGAGTATCTGGCGACGGCCTTCGAAGCGGACCCCAAACAACTCGACTCGCTTCGCAAACTGGCCCAACTGCGATTGAAGGACGGCGAGGTCCGCGCCGGGATCAATGACTTTGAGCGACTTGCCGAAAGCGATGTCCAGGACCGCCTGACATTGTCGATTCTCTACGCCGCGACTCGCCAGACCGAGTCCGTGGCTCGCCCCGCACGCTCTGCTTTGACTGAATTGAGCGTCGAGATCGACAAACATCCCCAGGATGTGCGCATACGACTCCAAGCTACTCAGGCCGCCCTTTTGTTGCGGGACTTCGAGTCCGCCGAACGCATCGTTCAAGATGGACTGAGACAGGCCGGCGATGATGAAGGGGATGAAAAACTGCGATTGGCGCTGGGCTCGGTCTATTCGGAATGGGCTGTTGAAATGGCCCGCCAAGGGGCATGGAAAGAAGCGGTTGAGAAACTTGCAACGTCATTGCACTTTGCCCCGGAACATGGCCCCACCTTTGATCGACTGGCAGCGCTCGCGCAGCGACCTGAAAGCCTGGTCGAAGCGCGTTCGGCGATGCTGGCTGCGCTGACTCAGCATGACCGGATGCAGGGAGCGATCTACGGCTTGTTGGCACGCCTGGCGGAACGCCAGGGACGCCGCCGCGAAGCACGCCTGCTGTGGCAGATGTCGGCCGATTCCTCCCCCTCGTCGGTCGTTCCGCTGAACGAACTGGCGCTCTTGGCGATGTCCGATGCTCCCCCCGACCTTCCCGGCGCGTTGGCTCTGGTGGAGAAGGCCCTGGCGATCGACCCCAAACCCGCGCAACTTCGTTCCACACGCGGCCGCATCCTGGGGCTGATGGGCAAATTCGACGAATCGATGGTGGACCTTGAAGCCGCGCGCCTGGCCTCGCCACAGGACCCAGTGGTCCACGCCGCCTTGTACGACATGTACATGCACAAGAACATGCCCGATGAGGCCCAAGAGCATTTCATGCAGGCGGTAGCCGCAATGCCCAGGCTCTGGGTTTCACGGGTCCGCTTGGCCGTGCTGGAACGGGAGCGCGCCAAGAATGAACAGGAACGGACTTTGGCCACAGCGAGAGCCGAGCGATTGGCGAACGAGGCGACAGAGTTTTACAGCCAGTTGCTGGAAAAGAACCCGCGTGACGCCCAGTTACTGGTGCTGGCTGCCGAGATTCTGACAATGGCCCGCAACTTTGAAGGGGCCGTTAAGCTGCTCGAGCCGGCGGTCAACCTGCCGGGACAGGAGGTGACCATTCGCCGCGCCTTGTCGCAGGTCTATTTCCAATGGGCAATGTCGGAGAAAGCACCGTCCAAAGATGCCAGCCTTGATCACCTGACTCGGCTGGAGAAGTCGCTTGTCTACAACCGAGACAACCCGCAGGCGATCCAGGATCTGCTGCAGATCGCGCGCGCAGGGGGGGCTCAATCAGCGGCCGCGTCCAGCAAGCTCGAGATACTGTTGAGTCAGAAACCCCCTTCGGCCACGGCCATCTTTGTGGCCGGAACTAACGCCTGGACATCCGGCGAAAAGACCGAAGCACGGCGTCTGCTCGCCCAAGCCTACGAAGTCGATCCCACCCTGTTGGACGCGGCGAACAATCTGGCTTGGGCTCTGATGCATAGCGAACCGGAGGACCTTCCCCAGGCTATGAAACTGGTGAACGAGGCCCTGCGCGAAGCACCCGACCATCCCAACTATCGCGGTACGCGCGGCCACGTGCTCGCCCGGCAGAAACGCTGGGCCGAGGCCAAGGCCGACCTTGAATACGCATTGAAGTTCCGCGAGGACGCGGACAATCGCCGGCTGTTGAATCAGGCGCTCAAGGAGTTGGGCGAGAGCAGTTCCGACACCAAAGCTCCCAAGTCTGAGTAGCGTTTCAGGTCAGCGAAAAAGGTAGGATCACCTGCTCCTCGTCAAGCAGGAACTTGGCTCCGCCGGTCGCGAACTTCGGCACATCCGCCACCGCAGCTTGCCCCTCGGGCGAGGCCAGGATGGCTTCGATTTCGGCCCGCGAATCCGCGTACAGCCCCACGATCATGTAGTACGGCGGCGGCTCTCCGGGGACGACCGACGCGCACTTACCGATGGTCCAACCCTTCCACCCCTTCATCGCGCGGGCGATAGGAATGTGGATTGAATGATAGTAGCGGTCGAACGCTGTGGGATCGGTGGGGTGACCATACAGCACCGTGAGTCGAACCATACCTGTCCTTTCAAGGTTTGGAAGCTTGGGGTTCGCTTGCCAGTCTAAAGCGGGCGATGCGAGAGGCCAGTGCCGAAGTCGCTGGCGGGGAGCGATTTCCAACCCCTGGCTTCGCGCTGCGGGCTCTTCTATAATCCGACGCTTCCCCGTAAACACCGCGCGGACTTACCTCCGCCGCCCGCCTTGGCTTGCCTTTCGGAGACTCCCCCATGACGCATGGTTTCGGCATTATTGGCTGTGGCATGATCGCCAACTTTCACGCCAAGGCCATCGCCGATCTGCCGGGGGCCAAGCTTGTGGCCTGCTTCGACAACTTCCCAGGGGCTGCCGACAAGCTGGCGGCATCGACCGGCTGCCGCGCGTATCACGACCTGAAGGAGATGTTGGCGAATCCCGAGGTCACTATTGTGACGATCGGCACCCCCAGCGGCGCCCACATGGAACCGGCCATCCTGGCCGCCGAAGCGGGCAAGCATGTGATTGTCGAGAAGCCGCTGGAGATCACCCTCGACCGTTGCGACGCCATCATCCGTGCCTGCGAGAAGGCCGGCGTGGCCCTGTCGGCGATCTTTCCCTCGCGCTTTCACGAGCCCTGCCTGGAGATGAAGCGGGCCATCGACGAGAAGCGTTTCGGCCGCCTGGCGATGGTCGATGGCTACGTGAAGTGGTTTCGCGATCAGAAGTACTACGACAGCGGCAAGTGGCGCGGCACCTGGGAACTGGACGGCGGCGGCGCGCTGATGAACCAGGCGATCCACACGGCCGATCTGTTGACCTTTCTGGCCGGTCCGGTGACTCATGTCACCGCCATGTGCGACACGCTGGCCCACGAACGGATCGCTGTGGAAGACGTGGCGGTAGCCACGCTGCGCTTCGCCAATGGTGCAGTGGGCGTGTTGGAGGCGACCACGGCCGCCTATCCCGGCTATCTGAAGCGGATCCAACTGCATGGCTCGGCCGGGTCCGCCATCATGGAGGAAGAGGACCTGATCGCCTGGGATTTCGCCCAGCCGACGCCCGCTGACGTGGCGATCCGCGAGAAGATGGCCGGCCGGCACAGCACCGGCGGCGGCGCCAGCGATCCCACGGCCATCGGACACCATGGCCATGCCCATCAGTTCCTGGATGTGCTGCAGGCGATCGAAGGCAAGCGTAAGCCCGCGGTGGATGGCTACGAAGGCCGCCGTTCGGTCGAGATCATCCTGGGCATCTACCTGGCGGCCGAAACGGGGGGGACGGTCACGCTCCCCTTGGCCAGCGACCCGGTTTTGAAGGCCCGCCTGAAGAAGGTCGACAAGTAACCGGTCGTTTCACTCCCTCGCACGGTCAAGGATCTCCGCATCATGGCGAAACGCAAAGGTCGGCACGAGGCCGACCGGGTGCCCTCTGTTCTCGTCGAAAAGAGACCGGAGACTGCGTCGGATCACGGACCGCACGCGCCCAGCGAGCCGAACCTGCCCTGGCCGCCGCCCGGCATACCCGCCAACCGGCGTCTGTTGATGATCTCGGCCCTTCTGCTGGCCGTCTGGAATCTTTTTTTGTTGGGCATGATCGTCTGGAAGTGACGCGGAGACTGCGTCGCGCATTCGTATCGCAAAGTAGCAGGCACACTCCGTGTGCCGTCCGCCCGAAACCTCTGCAACCGTCAGCGACGCAAACTGAGAGGCACGGCGCTAGCCGCCGGTAGCACCAAGTTTCGCTCTGCCAATCGCATGCGAGTTGGACGTTCGAGCCGCCGCCGATGAGAACGAATGCCCAAGGGACGCTCGAGCCGTGTACTACCGGCGGCTAGCGCCCTGCCGCTCAGTTCCGGAGCCGCGGGCGTTTGCTCCCTCGCCGTTGAAAAAATCACAGCCTCTCCGTGTGCCGTCCGCCCGAAGCCACTGCAACCGTCAGCGACGCAAACTGAGCGGCACGGCGCTAGCCGCCGGTAGCACCAAGTTTCGCTCTGCCAATCGCATGCGAGTTGGACGTTCGAGCCGCTGCCGATGAGAACGAGTGCCCAAGGGATGCTCGAGCCGTGTACTACCGGCGGCTAGCGCCCTGCCGCTCAGTTCCGGAGCCGCGGGCGTTTGCTCCCTCGCCGTGTGCCGTCCGCCGGTGCTCTGCTCACCTTGCGCAGTCAAGCCCTGGCCATCTCGCGCCAGGTATCCAATAATGCAATCGGTATGTTGCATTTCCACTTTGAGGCTTCGATGACGACCATTTTGACCGTTCGGACGCAAGGCCACGTCGCCGTGGGCGGAGACGGCCAGGTCACGCTGGGCACTTCGGTCATGAAGGGGGACGCCCACAAGGTTCGCCCTCTGGCCGACGGCAAAGTGCTGACCGGATTCGCGGGCTCGAGCGCCGACGCGTTTGCGCTGTTGGAGCGGTTCGAGCAGAAGCTTAAAGACTTTCCGGCCAACGTCCCTCGTGCCGCCACCGAGCTGGCCAAGGAATGGCGCACCGATCGCGCACTTCGTCGACTAGAGGCCCTGCTGGTGGTCGTGGACAAGAAGCACACGCTGCTTGTTACGGGAACCGGCGACGTGATTCAACCGACCGATCATGTGCTGGGGATTGGCTCGGGAGGCAACTACGCCGTGGCGGCTGCCCGGGCGTTGATGAAGCATACCCAGCTTTCCGCCCGCGAAGTCGTGCTGGAATCGCTCAAAATCGCCGCCGAGATCGACATCTATACCAACACGAACATCGTGGTAGAGGAGCTGGCGTGCGAGACCTGACCCCCCGGGCGCTGGCCGCCGAGTTGGATAAGTACATCGTCGGCCAGGGGGCAGCCAAGCGGGCGGTTGCCGTGGCCGTGCGCAATCGCTGGCGTCGGCAGCGATTGCCCGACGACATCAAGAACGAAGTCGCCCCCAAGAACATCCTGATGATCGGCCCCACGGGCGTGGGCAAGACCGAGATCGCCCGCCGGCTGGCCAAGCTCACGGGAGCTCCCTTCATCAAGATCGAGGCCACCAAGTTCACCGAGGTGGGCTATTACGGCCGCGACTGCGAGAGCATGGTCCGCGAACTGGTCGAGAACGCCATTGGCCTGGTGCGGGCGACCGAGCGCGAGAAAGTTGAAATGGACGCCAAGAAGCGCGTTGAAGACCGGCTGCTCGATCTGTTGGTGCCGGCGCCCAGTCACTTCGATGCCGCCGCGGAAACCAGCGACTCGCCTGAACGGTACGATCGCACGCGCGAGAAGATGCGGCAGATCCTGGCGTCCGGAGTGCTCGAGGACCGCAAGGTCGAGATCTCGGTCGAGCAGCGTGGCCAGCCGATGGTCCTCTCTGGAATGGGCATGGAGCAGATGGACTCGAACCTGCAGGAGATGTTCGACAAGCTGATGCCCAAAAAGAGCCAGCGCCGCGAAGTGCCGGTCTCCGAAGCCCGCAAGGTCCTGTTCGACGAAGAGTGCGACCGGCTGATCGACGACGACAAGGTGAAGAGCGAGGCGGTCCGACTGGCCGAGAACCTGGGGATTATCTTTCTGGACGAGATCGACAAGATCACCGCCAGCGAAGGAGCCCGCGGGGCCGATGTCTCGCGGCAAGGGGTACAGCGCGACCTGCTGCCGATCGTCGAGGGAACGACCGTGCAGACCAAGTACGGCTACGTCAAAACGGACCACGTGCTGTTCATCGCTGCCGGGGCCTTCCATCGCTCGAAGCCCAGCGACCTGATGCCCGAGCTGCAGGGCCGCTTTCCCATTCGCGTGGAACTCTCGGACCTGACCAAGGAGGACTTTGTGCGAATCCTGCGCGAGCCTCACAACTCCCTCACCAAGCAATACGCTGCCCTGTTGGCCACCGAAGGGGTCGAGTTGGTCTTCAGCGAAGACGGCATTCAGGAGCTGGCCGAGTACGCGTTCCGCGTGAACCAAGGGACGCAGAACATCGGGGCTCGCCGGTTGTACACCATCATGGAGCGGCTTCTGGAAGAATTGAGCTTCGAAGCGGCCGACATGACCATGGGCCGCGTAGAAGTGAACGCCGGATACGTGAAGTCCCGGCTGGAAGAGATTGCCGCGGACGAAGACCTGAGCCGGTTCATTCTCTAGTGGAAGTTCACGCAGGTTTTGTCGGCCGACAGTGGGTTCGTGAGCGACTTGCCGCTCACCTCACACCAGAACCCTTAGAGGAAGTTCACGCTCTAGCTTCCGTCCTGGCGAACGTGGTATAACTGTGAGATGGACCTGTGGGTCCCAACCGCCTGCCAGACACGAGTTTTCCCGCCTGACACCCGCCGCTAGCACCCACCGCGACCCAGATCGCCTCCGGCGATACTTCATAAAACATTAATTTAAAAAGACTTACACAGTCGCTGCCTGCACCCCCCATGAATTGGGGATAGCTGGATTGATTGCCTGTAGGACAATACGAGCGGGGTGATCGTCACCCCCTTTGGGCTTGTTGGAGTGAAAGGATTTGATGGTTGAGTCATCGACTGGGAGTGCATTGCTCTCGAATTCTGGGCGTTGGCCCATGAATCTTTCGCGGACGGTTGCGGTCCCCGTGCCCGTTCGACCGGCGACGGATGCCGGCAAGGCTCCAGCAAAGCACGAAGGGCGACTATCGATCACCCGCGTCGAGAATGGCTCGCTGCGGCTGACTCCGTTGGGCGACAGCTTGGTTGTCCGCTGCCTTTCGGGGGCCGAACAGCCCTTGGTCGAAACGGTCTGCGACACCGACGAACAGGAGCCTCCTAATCGAGGTGCCGAGAAGCCGCTGCTAGGACGTGTGTTGTCGATCGGAGATGGCCGGTTGGAAGACGACGGCTCGCGCGTCGCTCCCCGCTATCAAGAAGGGGACCGCATTCTGTTCCATCGGTCGGCAGGGACCGAAATCGACGTGGACGGTGAAGAACTGCTCGTCATCAGCGAAGACGACGTCCTGATGCGGCTCCCCTAAACGATTCGCAATCGTCCGTCAGGCTACTTCAGCCACTTGACGAACCATTCCAGGGCCATCTTTTGCTGCTCGTCGGTCACTTTGTGACCGACGCCTGCGGCCACGTCGATCTTCAATTTGTCACTGGCGCCGGCCTGCTTGTAGGCCGCCTCGGCGGAAGCAAAGGCCAGGTTCGCTCCGCCCAGCGGGCAGTTCGGATCGGTCTCGCCGGAGACGATCAGCATCGGCCGGCCAGCGAAAAGCCGTAACATGCTGGGGCAATCGAAGCGGTCCAGCATGCCCGGAATCAGCTTGTTCCACAGCGTGCGGCAGACTTCGGCGTCGACTTCCTCTTTGCCCAGGTCCTGAGCCGCCATCTCGTGGGGCTGCTTGATGGTGCGGGCGCGGCCCTGCCATTGGTTGTTGTCCAGGCTCCAGCGGAAACTCTGCGCGGCGATGGCCGGCACGACCACCTTCACGCGATCGTCCACGGCGGCTGCCAGCCAGGTCTGGATGCCCCCCATGCTGAAGCCGATCATGCCGATCTTGCTGGAATCGACATCGTCGCGGGCGGCCAGGTAGTCGATCGTGCGCCACAGGTCCCAGCACGTGTCGTAGTAGAAGGGATGTTCCTGCGCCTCGAGCGGCGCTTTCCAGGCCTGGGCGATGGCCGCCTGATAGGCCTCGGAACCCTTGGCCCCGCCGGAGCGCTCACCGTGGTAGCGAGCATCGATGGCCGCGCCGATGATGCCGGCCGTCGCCAGGCGATCGAGCCAGACGCGCTGGCTCTCTTTGTTTCCCCCCGTGCCATGCAGCACGATCACCACAGGCAACTTGCCGGCGACCTTAGCGGGGCGAACCAGCAGCATCGGCACCCGTTCGATTTGGCCATCCGCTCGCTTCTGCGTGGCCAGCGAGATCCGCTCGCTGGTCAGGTCGTTCTTTTCGGCTTTGGTCTCGAGCACCTGAGCGTCGAGCGGCACCCGCGGGCGATCCAGCAGCTTGAGGAAGTCCGCTTTGACATCGGCTGCCGAAGGGTAAACCGCCGGACGATCCTGGGCCCACAGGGCGGGTGACGCCAGCAGGCCAGCTGCCAGCAGCCATGCGAGTTGAACGTGCAACGCAAAGACGCGACGGAGTGCTGGCATGAAAATACCCCTCGAAAGCCGATGGAATGTCACCCGCATTCTCAGGGTCGGCATGATTTCGCCGCAAGACCCTAGCGGGCCAATTCTTCTCTTGTCCTACTTGGAGAAATGGCTTAACAATTCGCTCCGGACTTCCTCCCAACTCTTGGCAGCAAACACCATGATGCCTCTCGAAGAGCACTTTCGCGCTACGGGAACCTGGCTCTTTCGCTGGCGCAGCTTCATTCCTTTGTTCATGGTCGTGGGCATTGCCATTTCGCTCTACGATTTCCAGTATTTCATGGGGCGATTCGAGTACCAGGAGATCTGGGAAGTCGCCTGCCTGGTGGTTTCGTTCACCGGGCTGGCGGTTCGCGTCTTTACGGTCGGTCACACCCCGAAGTACACCTCGGGGCGGAATACCTCGGAGCAGATCGCGGCCGAACTGAACACGACCGGCATGTACTCAATGCTTCGTCACCCGCTCTACCTGGGGAACTTTCTGATCTGGCTGGGTATTCTGATGGTCGTCCACAACCTGTGGCTTACGACCACCTTCTGCCTGGCGTTCTTCGTCTACTACGAACGGATCATGATCGCCGAAGAGCACTTCCTGCGCGAGAAATTCGGGGCGAGCTTCCTGGAGTGGGCCTCGCAGACGCCGGCCTTCTTCCCCACGTTTGCCAACCGCACTCCGCCCAATCTGCCGTTCTCGCTGGCTACCGTGCTGCGCCGCGAATACACCGCGCTGTTCGGCATCGTGGGCGGGTTCTTTCTGCTGCAGATGCTGGGGGATACGCTGGTGCAGCGACAGCTCACCGTGCACATGGCCTGGCTGCTGTTCCTGATCGCCGGCGCCACGGCATTCCTGGTGCTGTGGTGTCTGAAACGCTGGACCCATGTGCTTGAAGTCGAAGGGCGATAGGCGAATCGGACCGCGAGACCACGCGGGCCGACAATCGTAACCACCGGAAGACTCGACAGTTGACCCCACGCTGCGGGGGTCTTAAAATCGCTCCACTGGAGGTTGGAAGGCTCGCCGTGAGCAGGCTTTCCATCACTTCTCTGGTGGCCCTGTCTATGCGTCTCCGAGTGCACCGATGGCAGTTCTGCAAGTGCTCAAGGGTTTAAACCCTGGGCAGCTTTTCCCCCTTGATGGCGACAAGATGGTGCTGGGGCGCCATCCCGACTGCGAGATTTTTCTCGATGTCGGTGCGGTCAGCCGTCAACACGCCGAAATCACGCGCGAAGGGGAGAGCTTCTTCGTCAAGGACTTGAAGAGCCGCAACGGCACCTACGTGAACGGCCGCATGATCGAAGGCCGTGCCATGCTGCACGAGAACGACCGTCTGAAGATCTGCGATCTGCTCTTCACCTTTCACCTGTCGGCTCCCGGCACGGCCGGCGGTTCGACCGAAGAGCCGGTAGTGGCCGTTCCGGTGGCGCCCAAAAAGCCGCAGGTCATGGTCGAAGAAGACCTGGGCGGCGCGGCCGTGAACTCGTCGACCGTGATGGGCACGTTGAGCGTCGCCTCGGGAATGGCCCTGCGCGTGGCCGTGAAGCCCGAGGCCAAGCTCAAGGCCATGCTGGAGATCACCCAGAACCTGGTCACCGCTGTTGAGCTGGAAGAGGTCCTGCCCAAGATTCTCGACAGCCTCTTCAAGGTTTTCGCCCAGGCCGACCGCGGCTTTGTGCTGCTGGTCGAGCGGGACGGCGGTCTGATGGTCCCCAAGGCCGTTCGTTACCGCAAGGCGGGCCAGGAAGAGACGATCCGTGTCAGCCGCACGATCATTAACAAGGTGCTGGAGCAGAAAGAGGCCATCCTGTCGGCCGATGCCGCCAGCGACTCGCGCTTTGAGCTGAGCCAGAGCGTGGCCGACTTCCGCATTCGATCCATGATGTGCGTGCCCATGTTCAACTCGCGCGGCGACGCGCTGGGTGTACTGCAGCTCGACACCCAGGACCAGATGCAGCGGTTTGAGCAGGACGACTTGGACGTGCTGGCCAGCGTTGCCGCCCAGGCCGCCTTCGCCATCGAGAACGCTCAACTGCACGAATCGCTGTTCGAGCAGCAGATCCTGCAGCGCGAACTCGAGTTCGCCCACAAAGTGCAAAAAGGCTTTCTGCCGACCAGTTCGCCCAAGCCGCCGGGCTATCACTTTTTCGATTTCTATCAGGCGGCAAAGGGGGTCGGTGGCGACTTCTACGACTACGTGCAACTGCCAAACAACCGGCTGGCCGTCGTGCTGGGCGATGTGGCCGGCAAGGGGATCGCGGCCGCGCTGTTGATGGCCAAGCTGACCAGCGACACCCGCTATTGCCTGCTCAGTACCGCGCAGCCTTGCGAAGCGGTGACTCGCTTGAACGCCACGTTCTGCGCCTCGGGCTGGGAAGACCGCTTTGTGACCTTTGTGCTGGCCGTGGTCGATCTGGGCACGCATGAGATTACGCTGGTCAACGCCGGACATATGCCCCCCTTGCTCCGCAAGATCGACGGCACCGTGATCGAAGTCGACGCCGAAACCGGCCTGCCGATCGGCGTCTCGGCCGATCTGACGTTTGGCCAGCACACGTTCACGCTGGAACCGGGCGAGTCGGTCACGCTCTTTACGGATGGCATCAGCGAGGCCATGAATCGCAACCGCGACCTGTACGGCGTCAGCCGGCTCCGCCGCCGGCTGTCGGAGTGCCAGGGGGGACCGTCACAACTGGGCAAGAGCGTGCTCGACGACGTCAAGCAGTTCGTGGGGCAGCAGAACCAGAGCGACGACATGTGCATCGTCTGTTTCGGTCGCTCGTAAATCGAACGCCCACACCGAAGACACTTCCGCAATCCGCGACCTACAACCCCCGCATGGCTGTGGCTGTTTTCGATCCTGCAAGTTATCCCGCCGTGGTGGCCGACATTCTGGCCGAAGACCGCCTGATGGAGCTAGGCCCCGGGCGACCTGTGGAGCGGCATCGCGCCCGGCTCTCTAAGCTCAGCCCCGCAGACCTGTTCGAGCCCGGCTCGGTGCGCGATCCAGTAATGGCCCGGGCGGCGCTGGCCGGTTTGTGGCTCTATCACGACTTCTTAAATGAGTCGCACGATTTGAGCCAGGAGATCCACACGCCGACGGGCAGCTACTGGCACGGCATCATGCACCGCCGCGAGCCCGACCCGGGCAATGCCAAGTACTGGTTCCGGCGTGTCGGCGAGCATCCCATCTTTCCCGCCCTGGTGGAATCAGCCTCTGAAATCGACCGCACGCGCGAGATCACGCCTGAGCGCGAGTGGGACCCGATGGACTTCATTGACGCCTGCGAAGCGGCCCGCAATGGCCGCTCGGCCCACGAACCGCTGTGCCGCGAGATCCAGAAGCTGGAATGGCAGCTGCTGTTTGCGTACTGCCATCAACGGGCGATTGACGGATAATCGATCGCCGGCGCTGCGGGGAGCGCGTCACTTTTCGGGTTGAGCGGTCCGTCCCCCCGCTAGCGATGCAAACTTTTCGGGTTGTGTCGATTTGTTCGACACCTGGCCCCAAACTTTTCGAGTTGAAACTTAACCGCGGCGATAAGCTTAGCGCGAAACTTTTCGGGTTGGTGACCTGCCCGAACTTCCGCCCTCCTCCCCGGCCCTCCCCCACAGGTGCGAGGGAGCAAGTCAGGAGGTTTAAAACTTTTCGGGTTGGGACGCGGAGGTCCCGCGGGACGCCGGCGCTGCGGGGAGCGCGTCGCTTGTCAGGTTGAGCGGTCCGTCCCCCCGCTAGCGATGCAAACTTTTCGGGTTGTGTCGATTTGTTCGGCACCTTGCCCAAAACTTTTCGAGTTGAAACTTAACCTCGGCGCTAAGCTCTACCGCGGCGATAAGCTTAGCGCGAAACTTTTCGGGTTGGTGACCTGCCCGACCTTCCGCCCTCCTCCCCGGCCCTCCCCACAGGGCGAGGGAGCAAGTCAGGCGGTTTAAAACTTTTCGGGTTGGGACGCGGAAGTCCCGCGGGACGCCGGCGCGGCGCGGAGCGCGCAACTTTTCGGGTTGAAGCGTATCGCGCCCCGTTGGGCACGCTCCCTTGAGGTCCCTGGCTTCGGGCAACGAGGGTGCGGGCCGCTGCCACACGAGCGCGGAGCTGCCGATCTTGCACCTTTCCTCAGCATAGCAAATCAACAGCCTGATTTAAATCTATTTTGAAATATTTGTCAAGACTTTTCTTACTCGCATCCTCCGCCCGTTGGAACGGAGCAAGCCCGCGGCGATGGAGAAAAGGGAACACGACGCTCGAGTTCGCACGGCTTGCTGAGTACAGCCAGACAGTGGCACGGCCCAGCAGTACCCCCTGCCGATCAGCACGCTCAGGATGATCACGCGCGTGACGGCCACGGCGGCGTGGCACGGGCAAGCGGAGTTTACCCGAGAAGTTCGGAAGGACTCCGGTAGTTGCTTATCGCCCGGCACTCGACGTGGGACGGGTAAACGGAGTCTGCCCGTGCCTGTGGGCATTCTCGCGGCGGTGGCTGTACGAGTACTCTCCGCTCTGCGGCGGGCTTTGTTGCGTGCTTGAAGTCCGCGAGGGATTGACCTCGAACGGCACGGGCAGACTTCGCTTGCCCGTGCCAACTCCGAGTGCAGGACGGTTAGCGAAGGAGGAAGTCGTCGCGAGTCCTTGGGCAATCTTCGCTTGCCCGTGCCATCCGCCGCGATCGGATGGTAGGGACCAGTAAGGTCGACGACTCGATTACGTTTTCGTCCTTCACCAGATTGCAAAGCCCACCCCGCCCGGTTGGCGTCGATCGGTCACGCGAATGGGGGCTCGTGCAGGGCTCTGCGACTGACGACGATCAGGCCGGATTCGTCGATCTTCACCACTAGGCATTGCAGGGTGCGGCCGATCCAGTCACGAAGGTCGCACGGCGGACGGGAATCGACCTGATCCGCGGGCAGGAATACCTTCAGGCCGGCGCCGATGTCGAGCAGCAGACCGCCCTCGACCTCGTGAAGGACAGGTCCTGTGACGACATCGCCTACATCCACGCGCGACCCGATTTCTCGCAAGGCGTCGAGCGACGGCTGCCGCACCACGTCGTTTGGATCTGGAACCAACATGAGTTCACGATCCTCGTTTTGGAGGTTTCCCTTTGCCACAGGACGGACTAGTAGTGCCACGCCCGCCGTTTCGGACTGCCTTCAAGTATTGGACTCTGGCGGCTTCACTTCCGACGGCGCGCGGATCAGGTCGATTCCCACATGCACCGCGTACGCGCCGATAAGCGCCGTGACGAACCCGGGTATGGCGGCGATGCCAGCCGGTCCGCCGAGTTGATAGGCGATCCAAAACGGAAACTTCAGGCGGCGCGGATGTTCGCCGGTTTGCTCCCACTCGCTGAAGTCGCCGTACATCCAGTAGGTGAGCCAGGCGAAGAAGAGTGTCGCGGCGCAAACGCCGAGGAATATCGGCAGGACCTCGGACCGCGGCAGTTCAAAGTCTTTCGGCGTGGGTCGCCCCGATTCGTCGATGATCTCAATGGTCTTGTCATTGATCGCGATCCCACAACGGGGGCACGTGGGGACCGGGGCCGAGAAATCCTCGATTGGGGAAAAACTGCACTGCTTACAGCGAATCGTCATGCCAGGCCCCCCTCGAATTGAATTGCAGGCGATGATCGTAGCCACAGGTACCGGAGCGGTGGCGCGAGGGACCGTGCCATACGACCTTACAGGCGGACGGATTCGCCGCGAATGTCGACCACGCGAGTGCCGGCCATGAAGTCGTGCAGGCAGCGGTGCTCCGCATTGTAGATGCACAGAATGTCGATCAGCTTGAAGAACGGAATCAGTGTCAGCAGAACGGGGAGCCAAGTGCGGACCAGCACGCTTCGGACAAAATCAGGAATCTCGTCGTCGTCTACGTTGGCGATCCGCATCCCAAACGCCATTTTTCCCAAGCTCTGCCCCCGAAAGCCAATCAGGAAACCCTGAATCACGAAGCTTACCGCGAACCCCTGAAAGCCAAGCACCCTTAATTGGTCCGGCTCTTCGTATTCGGATCCGAAGGCGACGATCGCGCCGACTCCGAACACGATCATCACGGCCATGTCGACCAGCGCTCCGCCCAACCGGACCAACCGCGGGGCGAGGGGGAGTCTCCCGTCATCCTCAGTCTCTTCCTCAGAGGACATCCGGACCCCAGTCCGGCGCTCGGTCGACGGCTCGCCGACGGATGTTTCGTTAGCCGGCGCCGCATAGGGATTGATGTCGCCCGGGTCTGCGGCACCCGTCGGTTCCCGGACGGGACTGACGCGGTCGCCGGGCGGATGGGAGGAAGGGCCGCCCGTCGATATCGCCTCCTGGCAGCGCGGGCAACAGGCCGCATCCCGCTGACCGAAGCCCAGCGGGTCGCCGCACGCAGGGCAGGTGAGGGACTTTTCCATAGGGCTCTCCGCGGGATATTTGTCGGGACTATCCTACGGTTTGGAAACACCCGTTGGAACCCGCAAGGCCGTGCAGAGTAAACTCGCTCGGGCGGGAGCGGATTCCTGGTTCCGTCGCAAAAGGGAGCGGGAAGCTGGCCTGCGACGATTGAGAACAAGGGAACACGGCGCTCGAGTTCGCACTGCTGGGGCCAGCAGTGGCACCGGGGGGCCAGACAGTGGCACAGCCACCGTCCAGCAGTGCCACGCTCCCCGAGGAACTTATTCCAGCGTCTCTTCCACCAACAGCAGTTCGCCGGCCTTGGTAGCCAGGTAGTGCAAGTTGCCGTCGGCGCTGAAGCGAGGTTTCGCTCCGGCCAACAAGAAGATCGTGTCATACGGTGCCCCTTCCACTCCGTTCACCACGACCTTCTGCTTGTCCCCTTCGGCGACCACCGTGGCCAAGTACTTGCCGTCGGGGCTGAAATACATTTTCTCGGCGATCACGTCGTAGGGATTCAGTTCCTTGCCGGAGTCGACCAGCAGCCACTTGCCGCCGGTCGAGGCCTGATAGACCAGCCGCTTGCCGTCCGGGCTGTAGATTGGCTCGCCGATCTCGTCATAGGCCTTCTTGTCGGGCTGGCCGTTGATCAGCAGGAACTCGCGTTTGCCCAGCTTTACGGCCACCGCGACCTGCTTGCTGTCGGGGCTGAAGACCGGCAGTCCCATGGCGTCGTAGCCGGCCCCTTCCTTGCCGTCGACCACGGTCATCACCTTCTGGGTCACGGCGCGAAAGGCCACGCGCTTGCTGTCGGGGCTGAAGACAATGCCATCCACGCCGGCATAGACCTTGCCTTCCTGGCCATCGATCACCGGAGTGAACTTGCTGAAGTCGCGGATGCAGTAGGCCAGCCGTTTGCTGTCCGGGCTGAAGACCAGACTCTTCTTGGCCAGGTCGCTGAAGACCTTGCTTTTCACGCCGTCGATGACGACCACTTTGCGGAAGCTCTCGGGCTCGCCGGCATAGGCCACCCGTTTGCCGTCAGGGCTGACGACAATCTCGTTCTGCTCGATCTCTTTGAAGCGGTGTTTGTCGTCCTTGCCGTCGTAGAAGAGGAACTGTCCTTTGTCATCCTTGGCGACATAGCCCAGTTGCCCGCCGGCGCCGCGCAGAAAGGGAATCGTCAGCAAAGCAGGACCGTGGGCGTGCTCGACCATGGGCTCGCTGCCGTCGGTGTTCAACTCGCACATGCGGTACTTCTTGTCGACCTCGCGCCCAAACACCACGCGGCCGTTGTCACCGGTGAAGGTCAGATTCCAGGCCGCTGAGTCCTTGTTCGGCGCATACTCCTTGCCGTCGATCACCAGGGCCGTCCCGTACTCGCTGGCCAACAGTCGGGCAAGATGGGCCACGTGTTTGCTGTCGGGGCTGAAGACCGGCCCCGGATTGCTGATCGTGTTGTAGCCTTTGGCCGATTCGACGCCGTCCAGAATCAGCGTTTCCTGCTTGTCCTTCACAAGCGTGACGTAGGCCGTCCGCTTGCTGTCAGGACTGAAGGCGAAATAGCGGGTCCGCCGGGGGTACTCGTGCTCCGTCAGCTTGCCATCGATCACGATCCCTTTTTCGTCCTTCGTCAGCCAGGCGACGCGTCGACCGTCGGGGCTGACCCACAGGCCTTTCTTGACGTCGATCTGCGTCGGATCGAACTTGCCGCGGGAGGTTTCTGTCGAGGCCCGCTTGGCGGCAGCTTTCTCTTGAGCCGCTGCCGGGGCGACGCAGATGAGGAAAAGAGCGAGGGCCAGTGATGTGCAATGGAGCGAAGATGTCAGCGAGTGATGCATGGCGGTCACTGAGGAGAAAGAGGGAGTTGTTTGTCTTCTAATAGGGTGGGCAGAGTGAAACGAGGCCCACCGCTGTGGCCAGCCTACTCAAGCCCTGAGCCTGAACCGCGGTTCGTCGCCGGGGCGAAATCGATTGGCCCCAGCGGTGGGCCTCGCTTTACTCTGCCCGCCCTACGAATCCCAGGGCGACGACTTTACTTGGCCGCGGTCAACGACTCCAGATAGGCAACGAGTGCGGCCAGGTCGGCTGGAGTGAGTCGATCGACCAGGCCTTGCGGCATGATGGAGAGCTCGCGTTTGCCTCGCTCTTCGATCTCCTTCTTGGGGATCACCTGAGCGACGCCGGCCGCCGTGCGGATCTCGATCTCGTCTCCTGATTCGCGGACCACGAAGCCATCGTAAAGTTTGCCCGATTCCGTCTGGAACCACTGCGCCTCGAAGCCTTGGGCGATCTTGGCGCTGGGCTTCACGATCGATTCGATCAACTCGTGCCGTTTGTAGCGCGTGCCGATGTCTCCCAGGAACGGGCCCTTGAGCGACTCGGTCTTGGTGACCGTGTGGCAGTTGATACAGCCGGCCCGGACGAAGAGCCGGGCCCCGTTTTTGGGGTCGCCTTTCTGCGGGGCCAGCGTCTCGACGAGCTTCTCGAAAGCCAGCGTGGCCACCAAGGGCTGATTGGCCGGGACTGGCTTGTCGAGTCCCAGATCGGCTGCGGCACGTTCGGCCGCCTGCTTGATCTCCGCCCGCGGGTCGCTGCGGAGGGCTTTGACCTGCGCGGCATATTGCTCCGAGCGGGTCTCGCCCACTAGCTTCAACAGCACCGGCAAGGCGTCGCCGCGCGTCCAGGCGGCGTCGATCGCCTTCTGAGCCATGTCGCGGGCGGCCGGATTCAAGAGCGGATTGGCCACCAGGTTCAGCAGCACCGTGTAGCCCAGCTCCTGTTCGGCAGGCTTGGTCGAGCTGGCTGCTTTGGCGAAAGCCGCGGCGCGATCGGCGTGCTTGCCGTCGCGAGTAAATTCGTCCCAGGCGCTGGCCAGCTCCTTCGGAGGCTTGGCCTCGGCCCGGCAGGTTGAGAACGCTGCGATCGCGGCCTCGAAGACGTCGGGCTGATTGCTGGCCGCGTGCAGGGCTCTTAAAGCGCGCTGTCGCAGTTGGACGTTGCGCTCGGGCGAGGTGGCGGCGGCGGCCAACAACGCCGACGCGCCGGCTGGCCACTTCGGTCGGCCGTTCACCAGGTCGATGGCGGCCCCCAGCACGGACTCGTCCTTGGCGGCCAGTTCGATGACGCGCGGGGCAACTTCATCGAAGTCGATACGGTGCCTGACCAGATCGACCAGCAGCGCCTGCTGCGCGGCCGGTTGCGACGAGTCGGCCAGCGCGTTCTTCAGCACCGGCAAGATCTTCTCGCTGGCGGCCCAGGTATCGCGGCGGTAGTAAGGACCGGTCGTGTCGGGACGCGTGCCCCACCACTTGCCGTCCCAGGCGGCCTCGCGGTAGTAGAGCCGGCAGAGGGACTTGAGCAGCCCCTGCTTAAGTGCGGGATCGTTGGTCTTCGCCAGGCGGGCGAGCAGTCCGTCGACCACGGCCGGGTCGTGCAGTCCGGCCAACACCCGCAGCAGTCCGGGGGTCTGGCTGGGACTGGCGGCATCCAGGGCTTTGAGCGCGGCTTCGCCCGCTTTCAAACGGACGAGTGCGCCGATAGCGACGTGGGCTACCGTCGGATCGGTATCTGAAGTGAGCGGGATCAGGGCTTCGCTCGCTTCTGTCTTGCTCAAGCGCGCCAGCCCGGCCGCGGCCACCATGCGGACCCGCGGGTTGGCATCCTTGAGCGCTTCGACCAGCGGAGCGGTCGGCGTCTGATCGGCTTCGCTGGCACGATCGGAAAGAGCTTTCAAAGCCGCTTCGCGGATCTCCGGCGTCTTGGCCAGGCGGACCAGGGCCTCGGCCGCCTTCGCGCCGGCCAGTTGCTTGAGGGTGAAGATTGCCGCCACGCGGACCTCGATCGGACGATCGGCCGCGGCGGCGAGCGACTCCAACCCGCTCGTCCAGTCGGGCTTCAGGCCGCGACGGAGCATCTCGTGCTGCGTGTGCAGACGGAGCATGTGACTGGGTGAAGCCAGATGCTTCAGCAGATCCGCATCGCTGGCGGTCTTCAGATTCGGCGGGGCGGGCGCGGCAGCGCCGCTGGGGACCACGCGGGCCACGTAGCCGATGTTGGGCCCGTCGTAGTTGAAGCCGCCATTGCGCCAACTGGCCACGAACAGCCGCGACTGGCCGTCGACTTCCATATCGGTCGGACGGGGGAGTTCAAGGAACGGAACCTGTTGCGGAGTATAGGTCGCCCCCTGCGCGGCCAGCGGATGCCGAAAGATGACGCTGCGGCCCCAGTCGCAGGTGTAGAGCGCCCGGCCGAGCCCTTCGGGGAAGCCCGGCTCGTCGAGGTAGAGCGAACCGGTGGGCGAACCGCCGCCGTAGTCGGCCAGGGCCGGCACAATCTCGTCGGGAAAGTTGATGTAGAGCGAGGGATAGCCGTAGTTGCCGCCCGGCACAACATGCGAGAGCCGCACGTTCCAACCGCCGCCGTCGTTGGTGTTGTCGCGGGTGAACAGATTCATCTGCGGATCGATCGCGACGTCGTAGATGTTCCGCTGCCCGCGCGAGACGATCTCCAACTCGCTCCCATCGGGACGGACGCGGACGACGCCGCCGCCAAGCAGTTGCACCTCTTTTTTGTCGCTGCCGACCGCTTTGACAAAGCCGTAGTCACCGACGGCGATGTACAGCCAGCCGTCGATGCCGATTTGCATGCCGTTGGTGGTGTGGTCGGCGCCGCGAAACTTCAAATCGAATCCGAGGCCGCTGACCAGAACGTCCTGTTTGTCGCTCACGCCGTCTCCGTTGGTGTCGCGGAAGGCGGTCACAAAGGGAGGATGCTGCACGTAGAGCGTCCCGGCGTCGTAGACCATGCCGCGCGGGCTGTCCATCTCGGCGAAGACGTTGATCTTGTCGGCCTTGCCGTCGTTGTTCTCATCAAGGCAACGCAGCACGCGGCCTCGCTTAGGGCCCGCGCCCAGCGAGCCGTTCTCGTCGACACCGACAAACACTTCGCCCGTCAGGCTGGTGGCCAGGCAAACCGGGTAGCTGACCTCGGGCGGGGCGGCGAACAGCGTCACCTCGAAGCCCGGGGGCGCTTTGACGCCGGACAACAGGCCCGCACCGACGGCGATCGGCGCGACGTTCTTCGGTTTGTCGGTCACGGCAGCGAGCTGCGTGCTGAAGACCTCGAACTCGGTGAAGCTGGCCCATGAGCCGGAGGGCACTCCGGTGACCGTCAGCCGCACATGACGCGTCCCCTTGGCATCGAAAGGATGCTGGCGGACCTGTGGACCGGCGTCGGCCTTCGATTGATCGGAGAGGAGCGTCCAGGTCTTGCCGTCGGCCGAGCCTTCGATCTTGTACTGATAGGCGCGGCTGTCGAACTCCCAGGCGATCTGGCAGCCCTTCAGGTCCTCGGCCTTGCCCAGGTCGACCTGCCAGGTGTAACCGGTGCCGTTGTCGGGCGCGCACCAACGGGTGGTGGGATCGTCGTCCACGGCGTCGCTGGCCGGGTGGCCCGCCTGGGCGCCGCTGGCAGTGGCCGGCTTCTTGTGGGCCAGGTTCAGCGGCACCAGCGCGGCGGCTTTGCCGACGGCCGGGGCGGGATCGGCCGCTGGCGCGACCGCAGCAGAAAGACTGACCAACAGCACGACAAGGGAGCGCAGCACAAGAGTACGCATGGACAAGTACCGGGAACCAAGTGGGAGAATGGATGCGGGAAGGGAGCATTATCGCCGGGAAGTTGGCGATTTTCTACGGGTGAAGTGCGCACGGACGCCGAGAAAAGTGGACTCAGTGCGGCTCGATCACGGGCTGCAATCGCCCGGTGACGTGTCAGACCTCTTCCAGGGAGATCCGCATGCCGTCACGAAAATCAACGGCCGGGCGATAGCCCAGCAGACGCTCGGCCTTGGTGATCGAGAAGTCCAGGTTCAAGCCCAGGAACTTGTAGCGGGCTTTGGTGAGCAGCGGAGCCTGGCGACTTCCCAACAACTTCGCCACGCCTTCGAAGAGGCCCGCCAAGACGCGGGCGATGCCTGGCGGGACACGGCCGACCGGCTTGGCCCCCAAGTGCGCGACAATTGCCCCGACGAACTCGGCTTTCGAGACGAGGCGGCCGTCGCGAATGTTGAAGGTCTGGCCGACGATGTCTGGCTTCTCGAGTGCCAGGAAGATCGCATCAACCAGGTTGCCGACGTAGGTGTTGTTCATCAGCTTGGCGCCGTCGCCGATCAGCTTCATTTTGCCGCCGCGGATTCGCTCGGCCAGTCGCGGCAGCACATGGCGGTCGCCGCGGCCATAGATGAAGCCGGGGCGGAGGATCACACCGGGCAATCCCTCAGCGATGTGCCGATGCAGCAGCTCTTCGGCCTCGGCCTTGCTGCGTGTGTAGCCGTCGAGCCCTTCGAGATCGATGGCGGCGGTTTCGTCGGTGCCGAAGTGATCGCGGGCGGGATAGACGCCAAGCGAGCTGATCTGCACCCAGCGACGGACCTGCCCTGTATGCCGTGCGGCCGTGGCGAGATGCTCCAGGGCGAGCACGTTGATCTTGCGATACTCGTCGAGCGGGCCCCAATCGCCGACTTTTGCGGCCGCGTGGACGACCAGTTCGACACCGTCGAAGGCCGAAGGGAGCGTTTCAGGACGTTCCAGGTCGCCGGCGTGCCACTCGATGTCGGATGGAAAGCCGCTGCGGTCGCTCCCCTCGCGTGCCAGCGCTCGCACACGATAACCGGCGGTGATTGCCCGCTCGACGACGTGGCGGCCGACCATGCCCGTGGCGCCGGTGACGAGTAGAAGGGGAGCGGGCATGGGGAGAAATCAACGGGTGGAGATCGAGGGAAGAGCACGCGAACCAGGATCGATGTCGTTTACCTTTCCGCTTGCCGCATCATGCAGAAAGGGAAGCATGCTGAAAAGTGGCCTCGTTGCGCTCAGCTAGCTTTCTTCGTACTCATTTCGCTTCCCTTCCGGCAGCCGCGGAAGACAATGGGAAACATTCCCGAAATTCAACGAGGCGGAGCCTCGGGTTCGTGTGGGCCCAGGCGGAGCCTGGGACCAAGTGAAAAAGACCGAGAGAAGTTTCCTGAACCCTTTTCCCCCGCCTGCGGCACTCTAGGGGCATGGCCACTGCATCCATGACCCGCTCGGAAGTTACTACCGTGCCGCAATCCCAGGGATTGGGGGACTTTACGCTCTTGGTGTCGGCCCATCAGGCTGGCATCTGGCGTTATCTCCGCTTTCTTGGGGCCGACGAAACGGAGGCCGACGACCTGACCCAGGAGACATTCCTGGCAGTGCTTCGGCAGCCGTTCGAGGACCGCGGTCCGCCGGCGACATCGTCCTATCTGCGGACGGTCGCTCGCAATCTGTTCTTGATGGCGGTGCGCAAGAGCGGCCGCGATCCGGCGCTGCGAGGTCCGGCTCTGGCGGATCTCGATCTGGCCGAGGAAGTCTGGGCCAAGCGTGCCAGCGACGGGGGCAACGCGTACCTCGATGCGCTGGGCGATTGTCTCCAGGCCCTGGCCGGCCGGGCTCGTGAAGCAGTGGAAATGCAATATCGCGACGAGCGTTCGCGGGGCGAGATCGCCCTGGCGCTCGAAATGACCGAAGACGGAATCAAAACCCTGCTCCGCCGCACGCGAGAAACGCTGCGGCGTTGCGTGGAAAGGAAACTCGAAACATGAACGACGACAAAAAAGACATGCGTGAAGAACTGGAAGACCGCCTGGCCGATCAGGCCCTGCGCGAGAAATTTTCAAGCAAGAAGCCGCCTGACCTGTCGGCCAAGATCGCCGACCGGCACGCGGCCACCATGGCCGCACCCACTTCCGTGGCCGTGCCGCTTGCGGTTCGCAAACCTTGGCGAACGACGGCCCGCTATATGGCGGCCGCCTCGCTGCTGTTGGCGGTCGGGGGAATCGGCTTTGCCTTGGGCAGGTCGACAAATTCCGCCGAGGTAGCGAATCTGACTCGCGTGCAAGGGATTCATCGCGATGAAGAGATTATCGAACCGGTCATCGAGGATGCGTACTTCTCGGAAGACGTTTCGGAAGTGGGGGCGAACAGCAACAACGGCGTCAACATGGGCCAGGCGATGGCGCCCGTGCTCACCGAAGCTAAGGCATTCCATGCACCTTCTTCGCCCGCTGCTCCGGTAACGCCTACCGGAGTGACCCGTCACCCCAGCCCTTTCCCTGGCACACACGCTCCTCATTCTCCGGGTCCTCATCCTGGCATTTCGGGGAAGCCGTACGCGGGGACCAAGGTTACGCCGCGCATCATCATCCAAGAGAGCGAAGACGCAGCCCTGGAGCGCGAGAAGATCAAGGAGCCTCACCTCAAGCAGGCGAACGAAGGCCAACGTGACGAGCAACTCAGGGCCAAAGAGGACGCCACCAGGCACATGGAGGCAATCCGTCGCTTACTCGCGGAGACGCGTAAGCTCAAGAAGAACAACGAGGATCGCGACGACCTCAAGCCTTCCGATCATCCCGGCGAGAAGCATCCTACCGACAAGCTCAGCGACTTGGACGATCAGCGACTCGCTTACACCGCCTTGCAAGAAGAGCGGAATCGCATCAAGCAAGAACTGCGGGAGAAGGGAAAAGAGCTCTCCGAATTGCTCGCCAAGGGCGAGAAAAGCGAGAAGCTCATCAAGGACCTGGAAGAAGTCCAGGTCGAGTTGCTCGATCTGCCCGTGCAGTTACCGCCGCTCGGACAGGGCGAAGGCCCCGAACATCGCGGGGCCAACTTCGATCACATCACCGAAAACGAGTTCCTGCGGGTTAAAGAGAACGCCCTCAGCACCTTCTCGATCGACGTCGACACGGCCGCCTACAGCATCATGCGTCGCTATCTGAAGAATGAGAACGGCAGCAGCCAGCTTCCTCCCGCCGGTGCTGTCCGTATCGAAGAGTACCTGAACTACTTCAGCTACGACTACGCGGGCCCCAAGAACGACGACCCATTCTCGGCCAATGTCGAAGTGGCCGCTTGCCCGTGGAACGCGGCCCATCGCCTGGTCCGCGTGGGCCTGAAGGGCAAAGACATCGCCATCGACAAGCGTCCCTCCAGCAACCTGGTCTTTCTGCTCGATGTGTCGGGCTCGATGGATCAGGAACAGAAGCTGCCTTGGGTGAAAGAGTCGATGCGGCTGTTGCTCGACCGCTTGGGCGAGAACGACCGCGTGGCGATCGTGGTCTACGCCGGAGCGGCCGGTCTGGTCCTCCCTTCGACCACGGCCGACAAGAAGACCGACATTCTGGCCGCTCTCGACAAGCTGCATGCCGGCGGATCGACCAATGGCGCCCAGGGGATCGAACTGGCCTATCAGACCGCGGTGGAGCACTTCATCAAAGGTGGCACCAACCGGGTCATCCTGTGTACCGACGGAGACTTTAACGTCGGCACGACCAGCAACGACGCCCTGCATCGCCTAATCCAGGACAAAGCCAAGTCGGGGGTCTTTCTGTCGGTGCTGGGTTTCGGCATGGACAACCTGCAGGACAAGACGCTGGAAACCTTGGCCGACAAGGGGAACGGCAACTACGGCTACATCGACTCTCTTGCGGAGTCGAACAAGATCTTCGGCCAACAGTTGACCGGCACGCTGATCACGATCGCCAAGGACGTGAAGATTCAGATTGAGTTCAACCCGGCTCAAGTGGCCGCCTATCGATTGATCGGCTTCGAGAACCGCGTGCTGGCCGCTCAAGATTTCAACGACGACAAGAAGGACGCGGGCGAGATCGGCGCGGGGCACACGGTGACCGCCCTGTATGAAGTCACTCCGATCGGTGTGGAGGCCCCCGCGGTCGCTCCGGCTATCGACAAACTGCGTTATCAGGTTCCCAGCAAGCTGACCGACGATGCCGCGGCCGGCGAGTTGATGACCTTGAAGCTGCGGTACAAGCAGCCCGATGGCGACAAGAGCAAGCTGCTGGAGTTCCCCGTGAAGGACGAAGGGAAGAAGTTCGGGCAAGCCTCGGAGGACTTCCGCTTTGCCAGTGCAGTGGCCGCCTTCGGTATGCTGCTACGCCGCTCCGAGTACTCCGGCAACGCGACCTTTGCCGCGGTGGCCGAGATCGCGGAAGCGGCCAAGGGCAAAGACGCCCACGGCTATCGGGCCGAGTTCCTGGACCTGGTCAAGCTGACGCAGAAGGTCTGGGGGAACGGAGGTCGGTAGTCAGCGATCCGCGATAAAACGATGCCTGGGGCGCGAACGGCGCAAGCCGATCGTCGCCTCAGGTTGCGTTTCGAAGGGGAAATTTGGGGAATTGGCAAAATCATGAAGACTCGAAGGGCCGAATGATTCGCAGTGCTTCATGATTCTGTCAAATCCTCTTCCGGTCTCTCGGAGATTCTCGCCTTGGATACGAGCGAAGTGACAGAATCATGGGATACAGAATTATGAAGACTCGAAGGGCCGAATGATTCGCAGTTGGAGGCATTTCATGATTCTGTGCTTCATGATTCTGTCAAATCCTCTTCCGGTCTCTCGGAGATTCTCGCCTTGGATACGAGCGAAGTGACAGAATCATGGGATACAGAATTATGAAGACTCGAAGGGCCGAATGATTCGCAGTTGGAGGCATTTCATGATTCTGTGCTTCATGATTCTGTCAAATCCTCTTCCGGTCTCTCGGAGATTCTCGCCTTGGATACGAGCGAAATGACAGAATCATGGGATACAGAATCATGAAGACTCGAAGGGCCGAATAATTCGCAGGTAGAGGTATTTCATGATTCTGTGCTTCATGATTCTGTCAAATCCTCTTCCGGTCTCTCGGATATTCTCGCCTTGGATACGAGCGAAATGACAGAATCATGGGATACAGAATCATGAAGACTCGAAGGGCCGAATAATTCGCAGGTAGAGGTATTTCATGATTCTGCCGTCCCATAATTTTGCCAATTCCCCTTACATTTCAAAACCTCGATTCTCGATGCGTTCCTGAATGCAGCACGTCCCTCGCCCCGTTCTGCGTGCCGTCGGCTCAAAGAAAAAACAGGGCGAGCAGAATGCTCGCCTGTGGGTCGCAGTTTCCTCGCCAAGCCTTTCCGTTAGACCAGGCTCTCCAGCAACAGCCGCAGCTTGCGCAGCTCGGTGTCGTGGTCCACGTCCGGCTGCTTGACAATGTTGACGCTCAAGGCCCGCGTGTAGTGGAAGCGGGCCAACTGCGAGATCAGCCGGCCGTACTCGATCTCGCCCTGGCCCACCCGGACCTGGAACTTGTCGCGCGTCGAGTCACGCAACTGCGTGTGATAGACATAGGGCAACAGTTGATCGTAGCTTCCGCCGGCATGCGGACCGCAGATGTAGTGGCTGGGATCGAGCGTGACGCCCAACCCCTTCACGGTCTTGCACAGCGCCAGGGCGGTCTCGGGGTCCTGGCTCACGCGGCCGACCTCGCTCTTGATACTGACCAGCACCCCTTCGACGCCGGCGATGCGGACCAGCTCGCGCAGCCGCTCGACTTCGGCGTTGAACGGAGTTCCCAGTTCGGCAGCCGGCACGGTGACGCTGACCACCTTCATGGCCTTGGCCAGCTTGGCGCACACGGCAAACTGTTCGTAATAGGCGGGGCCCTTGGCGGCGATCTCCAGAAAGAAGGCCACTAGCGTCAAGCGATGGGTATCGCGACAGCGGTGCAAGGCGCCGTCCGGATCTGCCAGCACATCCTCGGGGGTGAGGTGCGGGCTGTTGGGGCGGATGGCAATTTCGGCCCGGGTGTACTCGAGATCGGTGAGCTTGGTCAGAGCCCCCTCGAGAGACAGTTCGGGGAAACACTCGGTTGAGGCGGAAACGAACACTCCATGCACTCCTGTACCAGTCCGTTTTTCACAGCTCCTCGCGGGACAAGACGAGGAGAATCTCCGCCGCAACTCCGTTGCCTTCCTGGCCGAATGGGATGCCCCATCACAGCCGCAGAGATCGTCCGATAGCTTACTGGCTGGGGGCACGGACTGGCAACACCAGTCGGTTCGGGGGTGCGATTGCCGTGTTTTCCTTCAACTCGACAGGCCGCGGACCCCATCAAAGATCAGCTTGCAGCCAGCAATCGACAGAAAGACCCAGATGACCGACAGGAACGCTTTTTGACTGACACGGCGGTTCAAATAGACGCCCAGCCAGACTCCCACGGGCGAGATGGCCATCATCCATAGCGCGTACTTCAATTCATGCCGTGAAAGTACGTCGGACAATACGCTGAGCGGCAGCTTGGCCACGTTCACCACCAGGAAGGTCCAACCCATCGTCCCCACAAAGACCCGTTGTTCCAGCTTTTGCGGCAGCATGTACATGGTGGCCACAGGGCCGGCCGCGTGGGCGAACGTGGTGGTCACACCGATCAAGAAGCCTGTCGGCGTGCTGATACTCCAAGTGGGGGTCCAGGGAGTTTCGCTGACGTTGCGGCGCAAGAACCCCAGACCCAGAAAGCCGAGCGACATCAGGCCGATCAGCAGCTTCAGGCTGGCCTCGAAGCGCTTCATCTCGGCAGGGCTGGAGTTGGCCGTCAACCAAAGCACCCAGTGTGCCAGCAGAATGCCGACCACCAGTCCGGGAATCAACTGGCGCACGACGACCCAACTCCAACTTTTGGGATAATTGCCCACCGTGATCAGATCGCAGATCACCAGAATCGGCAGCCACATGCCGATCACAAACCGCAACGAAGCCACCTGCAGCAGCAAGGGGACAGAAAGAACGCCCGCCCCGCCGCCGAAGCCCCCTTTGGAAGCAGCCACCATCATCGTGGCCGCCAATGCTGAAAGGATGTAGACCCACGGCGCTACGCCCGGATGCGCTTCGGGGGGAATGATCCAGGCGTGAAGAAAGTCCATGAAGGATGCCGAATGAAGAAGGATGCCCCCGTCGCAGATGTGCCAGTTGCAGGAAGACTCTTAGCCCTTCACTTCAAAGATCGCCTCGATCTCGACCGATGAGCCCGTTGGGATTTGTGCAAAGCCCAGCGCGCTGCGGGCGTGATAGCCGTCGGTCGTTTTGCCGAAAATCTCGTGCAACAGGTCACTGGCGCCGTTGATCACCAGATGCTGGTCCTGGAAGTCCTGCGTTGAGTTCACGCAGCCCAGCAGTTTCAGCACCCGCAGGCCGTCGAGCGAGCCGTGCGCATTCCAGACGGAGTTGAGAATCTTTACGGCACAGTCCCGCGCAGCGGCCTTGCCCTGGTCGATCGTCGTGCCGGCGCCGAGCTTCCCCTTATGATCGCTGACATGCCCCGAGGTGATCAGCAGATTGCCGGTGCGGACCACCATGGCCAGATAGCCAGGCTCTTGCTTGGTGAACTGGATGCCGAGCGACTGGGCTTTCTCCGACGGTGTCATGCGAGGCTCTCGGAAGAGGGAACGAGTTCTGGATTTAGGCGCACCAGCGAAGCCAATGAAGCTACTGGCGAATCGTTCGTCTGGGAAGTGCGCAGGGGAGCCGAGCGAAGCCGACTTCTACTTGGCGATTTTGAGAACGCGATTGTTGTGACTGTCGGTGATATAGAGCGTGCCGTCCGGATGGACATAGACGCCATGAGGCTGATTGAACTGCGCCTCGAGCGGCGGGCCGCCGACTCCAGCGGTTCCCTTCTTGCCGCTTCCTGCCACGCGGACAATCTTCTCTTCCTTCGGCAGGTATCGGCGGATCACATGGTTGTCGGTGTCGGCGATCAGCACGCTGCCGTCTTGATCCAGGCATAGATGCTTGGGGCCGCGCAGCGTGGCTTCCAGGGCCGGTCCGTCATCGCCAGTGGCGCCCGCCTTGCCGTTGCCGACCACCGTGCGAATCTTGCCAGCCGCGTCGACGATCCGCAGGGCATGCCCGCCACGCTCCAGGATGTAGACATTTCCCTGCTTGTCGGCCGTGACCGCCCGCGGGTCCACCAGCGGAGATTCGGCCGCCAGGGCGCCGTCCTTGGGGATTCCTTTCTCGCCGTTGCCCGCGACAAGCGTCACTCGGCCGCTCTTGAGATCGACCGCGCGAATCCGGCGGTTATCGAGATCGGCCAGATAGAGCTTCTCGCCGGCCGGATCAAGCGTGGCGCAAAAGATGCCGCCGAATTGGGCGTCGACGGCCGGGCCGCCGTCGCCTGCGTAGCCCTTCTTGCCGGTTCCGGCCACGGCAGAGATCATGCCGGTCTTGGGATCGATCTTGCGGATGCGGTTGTTCCAGGTGTCGGCCAGATAGATCTCACCCGTCGGCGCGACCGCCAGGTTGTGCATGCCATTGAATTGGGCAGCCAGAGCCGGGCCTCCGTCCCCGTCGTTTCCCTTGGCGCCGGTCCCGCCGATCGTGGTCAGCAACCCCTGGGGATCGACCTTCAACACGCGCTGCCCGACCATCTCAACCAGAAACATGTTTCCGGCTTTGTCGAAGTCGACGCCGAAGGGAACCTTCAGCTCCGCCTCGACCGCTGGCTTGCCATCCCCCGCCTGCGTGCCGCCCGCCACCAGTACCAGTTTGTCGGCACGAGCCGTCGAGATGAACAATAGCCCGAAGACGCAGGTCCACAGAAAGGTACGCATGGTCAGGCTCGCATCTGGGAAGAGAGGGAAACAGGCAGCGGAAACAAAAGCAGGGAGGGGGCTACGAATTCTCGTAGTTCCCCTCCCCAAGATCCCGTTTAGTCCGACTGACTACTTCTTGGCCAACTCGGCCTTGATGGCGCTGGTAACCTCTTCCGAGGTCGGCTCGACGCGCGGGGCAAAGCGGGCAACCACTTCGCCATTGCGGCCAATCAGGAACTTCTCGAAGTTCCAACTGATGTCCCCGGCGAACTTGGGGTTGGTCTCTTTCGAGGTCAGGAACTTGTAAAAGTCCACTTGGCCAGGACCCTTCACGACGACCTTCGAGAACATATCGAAGCCGACGCCGTACTTGGTTTTGCAAAACTTCTCGATCTGCTCGTCGGTGCCGGGTTCCTGCTTGCCGAACTCGTTGGCCGGAAAGCCCAATACCGCCAGCCCGTCGCCGGAGAACTGCTTATTCAAAGTCTCCAGGCCTTTGTACTGCGGAGTCAGGCCGCATTCGCTGGCCACATTCACGACCAGCACCACCTTGCCCTGGTACTTGCTCAGGTCGACATCCTTGCCATCGAGGCCCTTCAGGGTGAAATTCAGAGCGGGCGCCACTTTCTTGCCCTCCGTATTTTTATCGGCAGCCTGGGCCAGCGTGACACCAGCCACGATCGCCAAAGAACAGACCGCACAGGTAATGATCGTCTTCATTGAGAAACTCCAGGTGTGAACGGATGGCGGGGGACCAGCAAACAGGCATTCTAAGGGGCTTCGCCGTCGCAGGCGAGTAGTGCGAACCATCTTCAACGAAAGCCCGCGTCCGCTCGGTGGGTTACCTCACACAGTTGTAGGCGGGGCGGGCTATTCGGCAAGCTTCGCGACATAGGCCGTCCGCGCCTGCCAGGTTTGAAAGCCTTCGCCCAGATAGGCTCGCACCGCGGGTTCGTTGCGGGCGTCAACGGCCAGCACCAGTTGCCTTCGCGCGGTGGTGCCTGCCAGGGCGATGGCCTTGCGAATCAACGCCTTGCCCCAGCCTCGTCCGCGGACCTCGGGCACAAGTCCCATGTAGAGCAACTCGACTCGATCTTCTCGCGGCAGATCGGCCATCAGGATGCAGCCGACATCTTGATCGGCATGCCGCGCTGCCAACCACCAGGCGGGCACATGCACGCCCGATTTCAGGTAACCCGCGATCGTGTCGCTGATCTGCCGCAGTCCTTCGAGACCCGGGCAATCGAGCGTGTCGCGATAGGTCCGCTCGAGCAGCGTACTCAGGCGGGCCGTTTCATCGGGGGCGATGACTTCAAACGCAAGGTCGTCGGGCAGAGAGCTCGCCGGGGGAAGCGGCAGCGCCAGATACTCCAGGTCGGCCAGCCACCAGAGTCCGCTGGCAGCGAGCCAGTCGGGCTTTTCGCCGCGGTCCAGCAGCGCCAGCGCCATGCTGGCCCCGCGAGACTTGCCCCATGCAATACCAGCCAGCGCCAGATCCGATCGCCAGACACCCGGCGACCCGGGCGAAACTGCCGGCGGCAACAGCGCCGCCACGCGTCCCGGGGCAAGTACGCACCAGATTGCGCCGACGACACACCCGCCAGACAGCATGACCTGTAAGCCGGCCAGCGAGCTTTGCCCGGCCTCAACGTCCGCCAGGATTTCCTCGATGCGAACCGCCCGCGACGGCGCAGGGACGAAGTCGCAGAGCAGTTCGAGCGCCTGGCGATGCAGTTCGCTGGGGCATGCCACGATCGGGAGCGACGGCGACATGGTTTTGTGGTGCAGGCGTCCCGCCTGCCTTGTAGGGGTCTGATACGCCAGCAGGCGGGACAACAGGACCTATCCCGACACGGTTTCCGTTTTCGCGACCTCATCGGAACCCGCTTCGAGCTTCTCCTCTTCGGCCTTGGCCTCTTGCCAGACTTCGCCGAACTCGCGGCGATCCAGCAGCCAATAGGCCGCGCCGACCAAAGCCACCAGGATCATCATCACCCGCGAAGCAATCGCCACGATAGTTCCCTGACCGTCGAGGAACGGCGGATCGTTGGGAATCGTGCGGTACAAGATCTCCATCGCCGCTTCGTAGCCTCCCAGACCGCCGCCCGGCAAGGGAACGGACGCGGCCAGCATCGAAAGCGGCACCACGGCGAATTGGGGCAGCAGCTCGGCCCGCGGCCCGGGAAGCCCCCAAGCCACGAACACGGTCCCCAAAATGGCGATCGACTGGGCGATAAAGCTCAGGGCCATGGCGCGGAACACCAGCGGCAAATGCAACCGGAACTCGCGCACGCCCAGCAGCAGTTGGGCCAGCGTCGGCCCGAGGCGCTTGCGGCGGGACAGAAAACGGAAGATCGGCCCGCGGGCTTCGCCCGGCTTCAACAGAAACGACATCCCGGCGACGGCCGTGATCGACATCGCCCAGGAGGCAAAGCAGACCAGCCGGACCTGGCGTTCTTCTGACTGATACAGTCCACCGGCAATCGTGGCCACGGTGACCGTGAGCAGCAGCACCAGCAAGCCGACCAGACGATCGAAGAAAACGGTCGCTACCGCATCGGACTTGCGGCCGGGATGCTGTCGGGCGATGAAGACCGCCTTGAACAGATCCCCCCCGACCGAGCCCAGCGAGATGTAGTTACACATGACGCCGATGAACCCCAGGCGGATAGCCTCTCGCAGGGGAAACGGCAGGCCCAATGCCAGCACCAGGCGTTGCCAGCGGAAAAACGTGATGACGGTTGCCAGCAGCATGCATCCCAGGCCCAGGGCGAACATCCCCCAATGTTTGGGTTGTTCCCAGACCTTGTGAAAGGCCTCCTGATTGCTGGGCAGCAGAAAGAGGACGGCCAAAATGGCGACCGAAATCCCGATCTTGAGCAGTGTGACAGCGATCCGTTTCAAAGCGGGCGACTCCACTCCTTGACACCGTCGAACATGCGTGTTAATTATCTTCTTTCGCACCGCAGGAAACCTGAGAGCAGGGGCCCTGCGATGCCGAAAGAAAGATTGTATCCCAAGGGCTGCTCCTTCGGCAGCCCAGGTTTTTGGCCGGTCCCGTGGGGATCGTCCAACCATTGGGGGGATTAGCTCAGTTGGGAGAGCGTCTGGCTGGCAGCCAGAAGGTCAGGGGTTCAAGTCCCCTATCCTCCATCGGCGGAGAACTCGATTCTCTGCCCACGACTGCAAGGGGCTGACTCGGAACGACTTCCGGGTCAGCCCCTTCTTCGTTTGTCTGCCCGTGGCAGGCCAGTACAGTCGCAGGATGCAGCGCTTTCTGCAGCGCTTTTTCACCACCAGCCGCGGCGCGGGTGTAGTCCGCCGGTGTGACCTGCAAATAGTGGTCGAGCGCAATCTTCGGCGTGTTCCCCAGCCAGGCGGTTACGATGTGCAGGGGGTACTCGTGAGCCAATTCCGTCTCGCGGCTTGCACGGAGGTTTTGGAAGAGCTTGGGCCACGATGGGACGCCAGCCCGCTTGATGATCCGCTCAAACCGCGTCCGGTAGTTCCCCAGCCGCCAGGGGTGCATTTCGCTCGGGGCCTTGCGGTGCTTGTGAATCACGTAGACGGCCCCCTTCGGCGCGGCTTCGTAGGCTTCCTCCAAGTACGGTCGCAGTTCGGGGAAGATTGGCACCACCCGATAGGCCTTGCCGGCATGGTGCTCGGTCTTGGGGGAGTGAACCGCCATCCGCCCCTCGGGCAGGTTCACGTCCTCCCATTTGAGCAGCAGATGCTCTGAGGGGCATCGCAGACCCCCGTAGCGGGCCAGGGCGACGAAAGCCCGCCATTCGGCATCAGGGCAGGCGTCGAGCACTCTGGCGATGTCCTCGCGGCTTACGAAGTGCACGCGGTCAGCGTCGACTACAGCCGTGGCCTTCACGTCCTGGAAGGGGTTCTCGTCGAGGAGCCGCTGGCGGAGCATCGAGCGGAAGAACGTGCGACAAAACTGGAGTCGCTTGTGAATGGTCGTCGGGGCCAGCCCTTGCCCCACCAGATAGAGCTTGAAGGCGTCGGCATCTCCCGGCGTGATGTCTCGCACCAGCTTGTCGGCCTTGAAGTGCGCCAGGAGGTTTTTTTTCACCAGCCCCCAGACGGTGCGGGTCGCCGGCTTCACGTCCACGCGATCGAGGGAGTATTTGTCCAGGAAGGCCTTAAGGGTCGCCGAGCCCTCGGCACTCGCGAGCCCGACCTTCACCAGCTTCGCCCGTAGCTTCTTGGGCAGACCTTTGAGCCAGATAGACGCATCCGCTGGCGGGGCGGAGTTTGATAGCTGGGCGGCCACCAACTTCTCGACGTAGCCGTGTATGGAGCGAGCGTCCTTCAGAGGGATTTTCCCGAGACGGAGTGTCCGGCGCCGTCGGCGACGGTCCATGAACTGGATCGTGTGAGTCCCGCGGAAATCAGTAAAGAGACTGGCCATATTTCACCTGATTGGACTTGGATATTTCAGGCCCGCTCCAGAAATCCGGCGCCTGACGAAGCGCTACCTCAGCAGGCAGCTGTGTTGGCAGGATGCAGTTCGCGGTTTCACTCAGCGTCCTTCTTCAGTTGACTCGCTTGTTCGCGGGCGCGGGCCGAGAGCCACTCGCGTAGCTCTTTCATGGGATAAAAGACGCTCGCTCCCTCCTTCAAGTACGGCATCTCGCCATCCTTGGTCTTTCGGTGAAGCGTGCGTTCGCTCATTCCGAGTGCCTTCGCTGCCTCGGCAGGGCGAAGTGCGAGTCGCGTAGGCCGTTGGCGCCGGCGAGATCGTTTGATAGGCGCTGGAATCCTTTTCAACAACAATGACAACATCGCCGCCAGATCGGCGATGGAAACCGTTTCAGAAGATCGAGCATGGAATGGGACAGACTTGGGACGAGGCATCGCTTGGCCCTTCAAAGGGGATTCAAGTGATCCTCGCCTCATTTCGCCCCAGGGAGCAGGGCGAGAAGGGCGACTGGCGGTTCACCGTCAGGCTCAGGGTTGATGCCAAGAAGCCGCCCCATTGTGGCTCAATCTCTCGGTCCCGTCCCTATCGCAGTGAAGGCATTTTGCCGTCGACAAACGCGAACACAAGAGGAATTCTGTGGGAGCTCAAGGTAGGCCTCGCGGCATTTTCTGACCTACGTCGACGCGGCTTTCGCCTGCGAGCAAGTCATCTCCATGCCTCCGAGTTGGAGGCCTGACAAGCCGCTTCCATCGAATGTCGTTTTTAACTTTTATATACGTGCATAGACATGCTTCCTAAGTCACTCGGCGGGATCTTGCATTTTCTTCTCGAGAATGACAGCGCACCCCTCTTCTTGGCGGCAGACTTCTAGGCGGTGCCATTTTCCAAGCCTCGAAGCACGTGCTCCAAATTACGGGCCAATTCCTGTCCGTCTTGCAAGAACTGACGTACTTGTTTACCGCCCCGTCCGGGGCAGGTGTAGGGCATGCGGTGATTGCCGGAGGCGCTCGAACCAAGCC
>Ga0335394_10000345_pt1 | contig 47767 bp, 44 predicted proteins | sample MAT03_FD_205741 | JGI IMG/M metagenome (GOLD analysis project Ga0335394, IMG submission 205741) | Freshwater microbial communities from Lake Fryxell liftoff mats and glacier meltwater in Antarctica - MAT-03 (spades assembly) (version 2) ... | reverse complement strand
CGTGTAGGTGTAGCTGCCGTCCTCGCCCTCCCGGATGATTTCACCGCCCCCGGAGACCATGAGGTTGTGAGGGTCGGACTTGGCGACGGCGTTGAGGAAGGCTGCGTAGTCGGCGTTAGTGACTTTAAACTTGGAGATTTCGAATTCGTCGTTCACCTGGCCGCGAGCGGTGTTCCATTGGGTGTCCTTCGCGTTGCCAGGATTTCCCACCACCACGTACTTGTCCGCCTCGGCCTGCGGGGCGATGAAATCAAGCTTGCTGTTGGCCGCGATGAGGTTGCCGCCGCCCGAGCTGAGGTCGCGGATGCCCGAGACGGTCAATGTGTATTTCGTTCCGGGCGTTTGGGCGGAGGTGGTGAGCCGCACCGAGGTCTGGGTGAGCACGAGCACCTCCGAGATGGCCAGGCCTCCCGAGAGGCCGTAGTTGGAGGGAGTTGAGGCCGTCGCTTCGGTCACCCCTTCCGAGAAGATCACCGTCACCTCGGTGTAGGAAATCCCGCCGACGGCACTCTTGATGGCAGGTGGCACGGCGTCCTTCTCGACGGTCACCGTGGTTTCCATGCTGGAAGCCCGGGCACCCGAGATGAGGACGTTGCATCGGTAGCGCACGCCGCTCTCGGTCAGGGCCAGGGCGGGTGTCTGGTAGGAGGCCGAGTTGGCGCCCAGGATATCCACGCCGTTCCGCTGCCACTGGTACTGGATCACATCGGCGGGAGCGCCGGCGGCGCCGGTGAGGCTGGCGGCGACCGGCCCAAGCAGGGTGCGGCGGTTTTCAGGAACGGAGACGGCGGCAGGCAGGTCCTGGCTCAGGGTGATGCCGACATTCTCGTAAGGTGCGATGGCCTGGACTTCGGCCAGCGAGAAGTAGCCATCGCTGGTGGTCAGCGGGGTTTGGGATTCGAATCGGACATAGCGGCCGGCGAAGCCCGGGGGAAGGTTGTAGGCGACCTGAAGGGGAGGGCGGCCGGGATAGGTGATGGTCCAGACCACCTGACGGCTGGCATTGAGAATGCTAAGTGTAAAGTCGTCGTTGCGGACCGTGCAGGAATTGAAGAGTGCGGAACATTCGGCGGCGTCCAGCACCCGGAACCAGACTTTGACGCGCCCGATCGGTTTGCTGGCGCCCAAGTCGACTTCCCACCAACCGGGGTCTTCCGCGGCTCCGTTGAGGGTCACCGATCCGGAGGAAAAGGACTGGATGGTAATGCCGTCGTTGGCGTGTTCGGCTTCGCCTCCCGCGCCGGTGCTGGATTGGGTTGCCGTGCCGGACTGTGCCCAGTTCACCTCGAAGAACGGGGTCGTTCCCGTCAGGACCGTTGAGGTGATGGCGTTTCCGCCGAGATCCTTCACGCCGCTGACCGTGACGGAATAAGGGACATTCTGGACCAGTCCCAGGAGACTCAGTTTGGCCTGCTGATAGGGATGCTGGTCGGCGGGGTCCATCAGCACGCCGCTCAGCTCGACCTTAGAAATGGTGACTCCAGCGCCGAAAGCGTAGTTGGCGGGGTTCTGGATCGAGGCCTGATCCATGACTTCGCTGTACTTCACCGTGGCTTCCAGGGTGGCTCCCCCGGATAGGACCAGGGAATCGATGGTCGGCGGCGCGGTGTCCTTGGTGACCAGGACCCTTGATTTCGAGGAGGCTACGGCGAGGCCGGAGGAAAGGAAGCGGACGCCGTATTCGGTGCTGTGGTCCGCGAGCGTCTGGACGGTGGGCGTCGTGTAACTGGCGCCCGTGACTCCTGGAATGTCCGCCCCGTTTTTCTGCCATTGAATCGAGAGGCGATCCTGGGGCGCTCCCGTCAACTGGGCGACGACAGGGCCGAAGGTGGCAAAACGCCCTTCGATGATGGTGGCGTCGGTCGGTTGCTGGGTGACGTTGATCGACGCATTCGGGTAGGGGGCGATGACAGCCACCTCGGCCAGGGAGAAGTTACCGTCGCTGGTGGTGAGCGGGTTCTGCGGTTCGAACCGCACGAACTGGCCGGTCACGGACGGGGCGATGTTATAGGCGACGTCATTCCCTGGACGACCCGAGTAGGTCTTGCGCCAGACCTCCTCACGATTCGGGTTCAGGACGATCAGGGTGAAATCGTCGTTGCGATTCTGGCAACAATTGGTGCGGAACCAAACTTGGAGCCGGCCGATGGCGCGCGATGCGGTGAGGTCGACTTCCCAATAGGCACCGCCGGCATCGGCATCGGCGGCAGGGCCTCCACTATGGGTCACCGAGCCCGTGGCGGCATTGAAGACTCCATGGGTGTTGCCGTCGATGGCCAGGGCTGCGTTCCCGGCGTCGGGATTCGTGGCGTCAATGATGGTGCTCGACTGGCTGGCGACACCGGTGAGTGCCCAGTTGGTTTCGGTGAAGGGCTGGGCGTCCACGCTAGGACCGCAGGCGCACGATAGAAGCGCCAGCAGAGTTCCCAGCGGGATCGATCTCTGGCTGGAGGGACGGGGTGAGGGTGTCCCCTGGGCGGGGGTTGGCAAGGGGCTGGAGCGTGGCATCGGAAGATCCGACCCGGGCAGGTGGTTGTTCCTCATAGGGCGTGCGGTGAGCGGTTATTTGGGGTACTCGACGACGGTGGGAGGGGCGGGACGGTGGGTTCAAGGCAAAAACCCGGAAGTGTCGACGGGCATCAACACTAGGGCCAAATTCATCGCAGAAGCCCCAGCTTCGAACGTCTGGCGTGCGTCAGGCGGTTGCTATTCCATTCCGGTTCCTTCTGCTGGTGCCGGGCAATTAGAGACCATGACGACTCAGAAGCCAAGGCCAGCCAGCGGAAGGGCGATGGCCGTCGCCTGGCCGTCCACATAGACGTGCAATGACTCCGTGATGATTCTGATGCTGTCGGGAATGTCGGCATTGGTGACCACCGTGAGCGTTCCTCGATGCGTGCCGGGCTGTTCGGCAACGAACGTGATCGGTAGTTCGAAGAAGTCGCCCGCCGAGGTGGCCACTGTGGACAGCGGACCCACCTCGAGATTGCGCGGCGTGGCACTCAGGTGGGCACCGGTGATCAGGTCCTGTTCCAGGCGGCGTCCCACACTGAGCCAAGCTAGCACTACAGCGATACTTTCGAAGAAATGGATCGCGGACTGACACAGCGGCTGGAAGCCGCTGCCACGCTGGAAGAGCCCGGAAGGTTCTTTGGCCGGAAGTGTCGCTGTAGTGCTAGTTGATATTCCGCAACTTCTGCTGCAGCTGGGTGAATGCACCGCAGGGCGAGGATGTTCTCGGCCCCGGGTTCGGACCACCGCATGCCAGACTGTTTGCAGCGCGCCCCATGCGCCCCAAACCGGATACCGGTGCCGTCGCCGCTGACGTACAGAACGGGAGCGTCGGTGGAGGCTTCCGGCCCCTCACGTTCCTGCCACGCCTGGGTTGAGGCTCCGACGCGGTGGACCACCTGCTGGATTTGGCGCGCCGAAACGTGGATGCCGCCGGTTTCGGGGAGATAGGTTTGGTCGTAAAAGGCGGCGAGGCGCGTGCGGTCGTCGGGGTCGCCTTCCGGAACAAAGATGGCTATCCCTTGTCGGGCGCGAGTGAGGAGCACCCGGTAGGCGTTATTGAGGAATTGTTGCCGGTCGGCCTTGCGAAATCGGTGCCAACGGTCGCCGACGAAGGAGTGGAAGTCCCAACTCCATTCATTGGCCAGATGGTTTTTGAGGCTGGTCAGGAGAAAAGCGCGAAACCTTCCACCTTCACGAGCGAGGCCGGCCAGCCGGCGCTTCTCAAGCCGAGCGAGGAAGAACGTTTGAGTGATGTCTTCCGCTTCGGCCGGCAGATTGCCGCGTCGGCGCACGTAGCCGTAAATCGGATGCTATTAATCGAGGTAAAGCCGGGCGAAGGCAGCCTGGGCATCGGGGGCGTCCGTGGAATGGCGAATCGCGAATGGCGCACAGCGTGACTCTCATGGTCGCCCATCAGTAGCCTTCGCCATGCGTCCCACCGCGGGCAACGGGCCTGTCCTCTCGATACGCCATTCGCCATTCGCCCGAGAAGGCAGCGGTTGAATTTCTGCTGGTCCTTCCCGCTACCCGCCTGCCGGTTGTGACCGGTGAGCTTCTCGTCGAGGAACAAGCTCGGCGGCAGGCCCATACCCGCAACGAAGCTCCCGGCGAGGTAGCTGATCACCTCGATGTTGTTGGCCGGGGCGCTGGGTTTACCTTTCCAGGTCGAACAAGTGAATGAGGGCGTTGGCGTCGAGCAGGGTCGTTCCGTCCAGCCAGTAGACCGACCCGCTGGCCTCGGAGGTCGACAGGATCATCTGCCCGTTGACGATGTTGTCGGACCACTTCTGGGCCACCAGCGAGTTCAGGGCACTGACGAGGGTTCCCCCGTCAACAAGTTCAAGTTTGAGCGCCCGGACCAGCATCCGGATTTCGAGGCGTGGACGTGCCGTCACATGAGAGAGAGCGGAGACGTTACGCTTCAACTTTCTCGGCAGGGTCTGAAACCGCGGTCTTCAGACATCCGGAAATGACCGCCGCCGCGTCGATCAACAGATCGCAATCCAGGTCGTGGTTGTCCCTTCGCTTCTGGACCCGAACGTTCTTCGCCGAGATGAATCGCCGCCTCGGATCCAACATTCGCCTCATCACCCATGGAATCCGATTTTAGAGCTCCACTGCGTCAATACGTAATTCACAGATTCAGTGCTTTCACGCCCTTGGTAAAACGCGTAATGGTCTTCGTAGCTTGAGGAGATAGCTCGAAATTCTAAGGTGCGGATCTCACGGGCTGCCGTGGTCGTATCTTCGTCGTCCTCACCCTGATCAAGAATTCCCGTCAAAGCGTTCGAGGTCGCATAAGATGTCGAAAATTCAAAGTTTTTACACCCAGCAACTTCACCGTTATGGTGGCGAGCTTGGACCCGGAAGAACGGGAATTTGCCATGGCTGATTTCGGGGGCATCGCGGCCGCGGGTAGGAGCATTGAGCGGCTGCTCACACATTGCTTTGGCGAGGAGGAACCGGTGGCTGGCAGCCGGACGCGGGCGGTTCTGATTCGCACGGCGGATTTGGAGCCGACGGCTATATCGACGTCGATCGGAACTCCAGCCCTTTCGGTCTTCATTTACCGGGTGGACTTCAATCAGACCATGCGGGCGGCGTGGTCGGCTGTGGCCAGCCAGGACGGGCGTCCTCGTCTGCCGCTGGACCTTCATTTCCTGATCACACCCTGGGTCACGAACGCGGAACACGAACTCCGCATCCTCGGCAAGGCAATGGAATGTCTGGAAAGCCATCCGGTCCTTAGCGGGCCGCGGTTGGATTCTTCCGCCGCTTGGGCGACCAACGAATCACTCCAGATCATCCTGGAGGAGATTTCCACCGAGGCTGTCATGCGGACATTCGATTCGTTGCCTGCCGACTACCGATTAAGCGTTCCCTACCTGGCCAGGATCGTGCGCATCGACGCGCGGCGTGCGATTCCAGACGGTCCGGTGCTCACCGCGGCGATCGGGCTTTCACCCCAAGCCAAGCCGTGAACGAGTTTCTGTCGACCTCCTTCGCTGAGAACGTCCGGCGGCTCGCGCTGGGGTTGGAAACTCTCGATGCCGGCCGAGGCACCCGAGTTGCACATCCGATCCGGGTGGTGTTCCACGAGGCTATCAATGGCCTTCCCCGGCCGTCGGTGGATCGCCATAACTCGTGTCTCCATGCCCTGATGTACGAACCCGGCGTGGGGGACCGCGTGGATCTTCGTTTCTACGAAGCGGCGCCGCCGTTTGCCGCGGGCAGGCCGGCGGCATACCGGACCGACACCTTGCGAACGCCGGATTTGCCAGCCAGTTCCGGTGGGTGCCGCGCCGGTTTGTCCCGCGCCGTATCAGTTTTCCCGTTCTGACCCAGGCCGCGGCCGAACTTGGCGCCGGGGCGCTGCGGGTGCGTCGGCCGGTGCTGTTCCCGGGTGCCGCCTACGATATCGACGCCGGCCTGACCGGCGTCCGCGGAAGGGTGGTGCAGGGCGCCGCCGCCGTGCGCTGGGCGCGCGTCGCGGCGACGCTGCCTGGCGGCACGCGAGTGGTGGGACGCGGGCACGGAGATGATCGGGGCGAGTTCCTGCTCCTCCTCTCGCCGGCGGCGGGGTCGGTGGGCGAACTCGTGGATCCATTCACCGTGCGGATCACCGTGACATGCAGGCCGGCGGCGCCTGTTCCTGATTCGCCGGACCGAGTGGTCCGCGATGCCCTGGTGGGACTTGCCGGCTGAGAGCGCGGACCCGCTCGATCCCGGCGATCCGGGGCTTGACCCGGTTCCCGCAGGGGAGATCGAGCCGCCCGGGTACACCGCTTCCGTGACCCGGGATCTCTTGATCCCATTGGGCCGTATTCACGCCGAAATCACCCCATTCACCCTGCCTTCAACCGATCTGAAGTAAACTCGACCAAATTGAGCCGTCGAGACTGATGTCGTCGAAGCCCATCCATTCATCCGCTTTCCGTCACACTCAACCCCAAGGATCATCCCATGCCTGATTATCTGGCCCCCGGAGTCTACGTCGAGGAAGTCAGCTTCCGCTCGAAATCCATCGAAGGCGTTCCCACCAGTACCACCGGTTTCGCCGGCATGACCCGCACCGGACCTGTGCGCTACACCTTCACCGACCTGAGCGCGACGGTGACGCGCGGCCCCAACCGGCCCGAGCCCCGCCTGGTCACCAGCTTCACCGAATTCGAAAGGGTGTATGGCGGGCTGGAACCGATCGGGACCGGGGACCGGGTCAACTTCACGGCTCATGGGGCGCGCGCCTTTTTCCTGAACGGCGGCCGGCGCCTTTACACTGCACGGGTGGTTGCCGGGGATGGCAGCGCCGGGGTGGCAACGGGGGCGATTCGAACCGTGGGCGGGGCCGGCCAGGTGCATGGAGGGCCCGATGGCCCGGGACCTTCGGAAACGTCCACATTGAAACGAGGCTGGTCCGCACCAAGAACGTGAACTTCACCTTCCCCGCCTCGGATCCGGTCCGGACCGCATGGGGGCCCCAAGCCCGGGGCGCGCGGGCGGGGGCCATTATCGAACTCACTCCGGCGGGCGGCGCGTCGGGCACGGCCCTTTCGCCTGCCGGCCCTTACGACTTGGAACCGGGCTAAACCCTGGTCGTCTCCATCGATGGCGGTCTGGACGTGGTCGTCAACTTCCTCGGCGCCCGGGCTGTCCGGCCCGGTGCAGGCGCGGCCTTTGGGACGATCGTCGGCGGTGAGACGCTTGTCGTCCGCATGGATGGGGGTCCTGAGCAGACCGTGACGCTTCAGGCCGGCGACACGACCGCAGGTGCCGTTGCGGCGAGGATCAACGGCGCCTTACGAGGGGGCGCCGCTGTGGTGAACGGAACGGGAGTGGACCTTCTCTCGGACACGCGGGGGACGGGCTCGACCGTCGAGGTCGTGGGCGCCAGCACGGGCCTCACCGTGGTGGGACACACGGCGGGAACGACGATTGGGAGCGGCAGCGCGGCGGACCTTGATGCGGTGACAGCTGCGGAGGTGGCCGCCCTCGTGAACGCGAGCCTTGTGGGTGGGCAGGCAACCGTGGAGAACGGCTCCGTCCGGATCACCTCCAACGCCGCAGGGACCGGTTCGAGCGTGCAAGTCCAGGCGGCATCGACGGCGACCGGTATCGGGTTCGACAACGCCGTTCACGGAGCCTCCGGTGCGGCGCCGTCCGGGAACTCCCTTCCGAATGGAAACCGGCTGTTCGTGATCGAGACCGACGTCGACGGGCGCCAGCGGTTCGTCAACGCGGCCAACCCGTTGCCGGGAGCCACCCCGCTCGCCGGGGACACTTTGCAGATCCTTACCCTCCGGGTGATCGTGACGGTCGACGCCGAACGGATCGACGTGTACGACGCGCTGGGGACGGGTTCGGAAGACAAGCGGTTTATCGGAAGGATCCTTCAAAAGGACGATCCGGAGGATGAAAACGCCGTGGTCTGGCTCGAACTTGAAGCGAACGCAGAATCCGCCTCTGCCGAATTGCTCCTGCTCGCCCTGCGTGGCACGGGATCGACCGGAAGCGCGGAGATCCTGGCGGGTGGCGGCGACGGAATCGTCATATCGGAGGATGAACTCCTCGGAGCCGAAGCGGATCCGGACAATCCGGACCTGAAGGCGACCGGACTCGAAGCGCTGGGGGAACTCGACGACATCGCCATCGTGGCGGCGCCCGACGCGGCGACCCTGGGTTCGCCGGCGGTCGCTGCCGGCCATCTCATTTCCCACGCGGAGAAATACCGGTACCGCATCGCGGTTTTGGACGGCGAGCCGGGCTCGTCAATGACCGAGATCCGGGAGTTCCGGGGCGGGTTTGACAGCAAGTACGCAGCCCTCTACCACCCCTGGATCGAGATTCTGGACCCGACCGAACGGGCAGCCCAGGGGGCGCCGCCGCGCCGATTGCTCCTGCCGCCGTCCGGTTTCGTGACAGGGATCTACGCCCGGAGCGACATCGAGCGTGGAGTGCAGAAGGCTCCGGCCAATGAAATCGTCCGCGGGCTGACCCAGTTCGAGGCGAACATCAACAAGGCCCGCCAGGAAGTGCTGAATCCCGAGGGCTTCAACGCCCTGCGCTTCATGGAAGGCCGCGGCAACCGCGTGTGGGGTGCGCGAACGGTGAGTTCCGATCCCGAGTGGAAGTACGTGAACGTCCGGCGCCTTTTCATCTACGTCGAGCACTCGATCGACAAGGGCACCCAGTGGGCGGTGTTCGAACCCAACAACCGCCGGCTCTGGGACAACATCCGCCAGACGGTCGAGGATTTCCTCCTCGTCCTCTGGCGTGACGGGGCGCTCATGGGGGACAAGCCCGAGGAGGCCTACTTCGTCCGGTGCGACCGGACCACCATGACCCAGAACGACCTCGATAACGGGCGGATCATCTGCCTCATCGGAATCGCCCCCGTGAAACCCGCCGAATTCGTCATCTTCCGGATCGGCCAATGGACAGGAGATTCGAAGGTCTGATCGGACGCCTTCAACGCACCAACCCAGGAGATTCCCATGCCCACATTTCGCGAGAACCCCCCCTACGGCGCTTTCAACTATCTCGTGGCCCTCGGCGGCAGCCAGGGCGACGGTTCAAGCGGTTCCATCATCGGTGGCTTCTCCGACGTCAGCGGCCTCGGCCTTGACGTCAGCTATTCCGAATACCGCAACGGCAACGAAAAATTCAATACGGTCCGCAAGGTCCCCAACACCCACAAGGTCGACGATGTGACTCTCAAACGGGGTCTCGTGGGGTCCGACGATCTCTTCGTCTGGATCAAGGCCGTCCGCGACGGCACCGCCGATCCGCGACAGGTCAGCATCACGCTCCTCGACGAGGCGCGCCAACCGGTCGCCACCTGGACGCTGCGCAACGCGCAACCGAAGAAATGGACTGGCCCGACCTTCTCCGCCAAGGGAGGCGGTGAAGTCGCCATGGAGGAACTCAGCTTGGTCCACGAGGGCGTCGAGTATAAGTGACCCCCAGCGCGTGACCCGCGGTATGGCGTCGATCCTCAACGTGCCCCTGGGTGCTCCCGGACTCTACCGCGACCCCGGCGTTCCCCTCCGCGAACTCTCCGGAGTCCGGATGGACGTGGCGGCTTTTGTTGGGGTCGCTCCCCGGGGCCCGGCCCGCGAACGGGTGCTCGACGCGATCCTCCGGAATTGCCGCCCGGATCCGCACGTGGGCCGTCAACTCCGGCGCACGGTCCCCTACGCCGTGGAGAGTTTCGACGAGTACCGACGGCTCTACGGCGGGTTCGGAGGGCCCGGCCTCCTGCCCTACGCGGTCGCCGCGTTCTTCGAAAACGGCGGCCGGCGTGCTTACATCGCCCGCATCGTCCATAACTACCCGACCGCGGCCGGGAACGACGCCCGCGTCGCGCAGGCAGTCGTTGGCGGCGTGTTCTCAACCGCCGGTCCGCTCACCGTGCGGGCGCGCAACGAAGGTTCCTGGGGCAACAGCCTCCGCGTCCGCCTCGACTTTTCCGGCAGGCCCCTGATTCCGCTCGAGGTCACTTCCGTGGACATCACCGTTGCCGCGGGCGAACCCCTGGTCGTCGGAGCGCTCCTTCGGCTCACGCTCGGTGACGGCTCCCGGATCCATCGTTTCGTGACCACGGTTCGACGTGTTCCCAGGGCCACGGCGGCGGCGGGCGTTCTCACCGGGACGTTCGAATCCCTCTTCCCCGATAGGCGCGACACGGTCGAGATCCTTGAAGCGGACCTTCGGATCGACGACGGCGACGGCCGTGCCGAGTCGCACAGGGGCCAAGGACTGTCACCGCTCCATCCCCGCTGGATCGCCGGGACGCTCTGCTACGATTCGCAACTGATCCACCCCGACGAATCGTGGATCGACGCCACAATCGAGCCCGATCCGGCCGCGCAGTCCGAACCCTTCGTCGGGGGTGAGGACGATTACCCGGCGATCACGCCGGAGGATTTTTTTGATGCATCCTGGACCCCCGCGGAGGACGAACCCGGGGACGGAATCGCGGCCCTGGCGGGGTTGCCCGATCTGTCAATCCTCGTCGTTCCCGATCTCTATTCGCCGGAGTCGATCGTCGGGGAAACGCCGTTGTACGAGCCGTCGGCTCCCGAGAACCCGGGCTTCGTCCGTTGTGGGCCGATCGTGCCGCCCCCGGTGGCGACAGGTCCCGCGATCGCGGACCTGAAGGGATTGCGTCTTGACCCCGAAATCCCCGCGGACCGGGAGGAGATCGAGCGGCTTCAGTCGGCCCTGGTCGGGTTCGCGGAGGCTTTGCAGTCTTTCATTGTTCTTCTCGACGTGCCCCCTCGGCTTGGCCCGCGGCACGTCCTGGGCTGGCGTGCGAAGTTCAACTCGGCCTACGCGGTGGCGTACCATCCGGGGCTGGTGGAATCGTTGGGCGACGACGACAGGGACGCCCTCATCGCGGTCCCGCCTTCGGCGGTGGCGGCCGGGATCATCGCCCAGCGGGAATTGGCTCACGGTGTCGCGCATGGACCGGCAAACGTCCTGGCCCGCGCTGTGGTCGATGTGGCGGAGGCGATTTCGCCCGATTGGCACGACGAGCTGCATTCGCAGGGCATCAACGTCTTTCTGCGCGAGCCGGACGGCATCCGTCTAACTGCGGCGCGGACCCTGAGCCGGGACGGGGCCTGGCGGCAGATCAGTGTGCGCCGGCTCGTCACGATGATTCGCCGCACCGTCGAGCGCCGCATGCAGTGGCTGGTGTTCGAGCCGAACAACCGTGCGTTGAGGGCTGAAGTCAGGCGCCTGCTCGCCGGCTTTCTCCGGCGCCTCTTCTAAGCGGGCGCGTTCGCGGGCGCGACCGAGGAGGAATCGTTCTTCGTGCGCTGCGACGAGGCGTTGAACCCCCGGGCCATCGTCGGCGCCGGGAGGTTGATCACCCACGTGGGCGTGGCGCCCGCGGAACCGGTCGAGTTCATCGTCCTTCGCCTACTGCGTGACGGTGACGGCACCCTGACCCTAGAGGACTGAAAATGGCTGAATCCGATCCCCTGCTTCGCGCCTTCCGGTTCCAGGTCCAGTTGCGCCGTACCGACGACGACGGGACGGCCCTGGGCGACGGCGCCTTTCAGGAATGCTCCGGGCTCGAGGTCGAAATGGATGTGCGCGAATACTTCGAAGGGGGCAACAACGCCGCGGTGATCCGGCAGGCGGGCCGCGCCAAGTACTCCAACCTCGTGCTCAAACGTGGCATGTTCCACAGCGCTGCGGGCCGTCTCAACGCGGACCTCTGGCGCTGGATGCAGGACGCCGTCGGCAATATCCGGCCCATCGCCCGCTACGACGGTGTCATCGAAGTCATGAGCGTCGGCGATGAGGTCGTCGCCACCTGGGAATTCGACCGGGGCCTTCCGGCACGACTGCGCGGGCCCGAACTGAACGCCAGGACCGGCGAGGTCGCCATCGAGGAACTGCACATCGCCCACGAGGGACTCCGACTCGTCATCCCCTAGGTAGTTCATGAGCCAGCTCGAGAAAGCCCAACTCCAGCCGATCAAGGCCGACGGCTCCACCGATGGAACCGCGATCCCGGTTCAATTCAATCCGGCCACCCTCCGTCTCCAGATCACGAACCAGGTTGAAGGGGCGACACCCGGGGACGACAGGTCCGGCAGTACACGGGGTCGAGTTCGACCCAGCTGACCGTCGAACTGATTTTCGACACGGCGGAGGAGGGCACCACCGAGGCGCTGGTGTCGGTTCGCTCGAAAACGATGCAAGCCGAGCAGTTCCTCTACCCGAGGGGCGACGACGACCAGAAACAGGCGCCTCCGCAGCTCCACTTCGAGTGGGGCGATCTGATTCTCGAAGGGGTGGTCGAGAGTCTCACGATCGATCTCGATCATTTCGCGTCCAACGGATTCCCGCTCCGCGCCAAGGTCGGCTTCTCCCTGAAGGAGCAGGACCGGCGCTACGAGCTCAAGATCGCGGGCGACGCCGCGAATACGAACTCCCGCGCCTCCCGTCCGGGCGAAGCGGGTTCGGGGTCGGTCGGGACAGCCAATGCCGGCTTCGGAGCCCGCGTGGCCCTGGCGATCGGCGGCGAGAGCGCGGCCGGATCCACGGCGCGTCTGGGACTCGATCCGGCGGCTTGGCGCGGACTTTCCTTCGGCGCCAGCCTCGAAGGGTCCCTTTCATTTGAGGCGGGACTCGAAGTCGGATTCAGCGCGGGCCTCCGCGCCAACGTCGGGCTCGGAGTTTGCGTCGGAGCCAGCGCCGGTCTGTCGGTTTCCCTGGAGGCGTCCTTCGGTCTCGACGTCGACATCGGCGTCACCGCCGTCGCCAACGTGGTAATCAGCGCGGACCTCCAGGCTGGGTTCAGCCTGGCCGCCGCGGGTGGCGTGAACGCCGCCATCGCCTCCGTCAAGACGGCCAAGGCGGTGGCCGCCGTGACCGCCACCAAGACCGCCTTCGGCCTTCCCCCGGGACCGACCACCAGATCCGGTTCCCCATCGTTTTCTGGAACGGGAACCGGTTCCGGTTCGATCGCCACCAAGGGTGGAGCGTCCCGACCGGCAACAGCCATCGCCTCGGTCGCGTCCGCCGCGGGCTCCGTCCCAACCGCCGAAATTGTGCGCCCATCCCTGCCCGCACAGACCCGCACTCCGATGCGGCTCGCCGGGATTCCATCCCCCGCCGCCCAGGAGGCCGCTCCCTCGGCGCCCCCTCCGCCGGTCGCCGACCCGCGGTCCGCGACCTTTGGTTTCGGGGTACCGCTCCGCGCCACCGTCCGGCCAAGCGCCGAGGCTGCCGCCTCGAACGGTCGGGGTCCGGTGCCCCTGGCGGCGCGGACCGGGGGCCGGACCGTGCCGACCACCCGCGACCCCACCGTACCGGCCTGGGTCGCGCTGCCGGCGGCTTCGGCTTCGTCGTCCACAACCCGAGCGACCCGGGCATCACCCTGATCGAATTCTTCGCGTTCCTCGGCGAAAATCTCCTCTACCGCTTCAACCAGATTCCCGAAGCCACCCGGATCGAGTTCCTTCGGCTCCTCCAGATTCCACTGCGCGCCGCGCAGCCGGCCCGGGCGCTGGTCAGCATGACGTCCGACGCCACCGCCGGCACGCTGGTCCCGCAATCGTCAGAAGCGAAGGCCGGCGCGGTCTCGTTTCAAACCCGCACCGAAGTTCGCGCCTGGCCCGTCTCCGTCATCGCCCTCGCCCGGATAAGGACCGCACCGCCCGATCCCGATGCGGAACCCGAATCCCATGAGTACATCCTCCGAACCCTCGACGCTCTCGGCGGATTGGAAGCCGGCGAGTCCGCGGATTATTACAGCAACCAACAGGTCCCAACCGACGACTCCACGCCGCCGGTCGACTTCGGCGCCACCGTCGACGGCATGCTCTGGGTGGCGGTTCTCGCAGAGAAGAATGCCGACAAGGCGAAGCTAGCGGACGGTCTAATGAATATCGGCTTCTTTCCCGACGCCGTGGTTCCGTCCATGGGCGACGTCGATCCGTGCCCCGGCGCCGGTCTCCAGACGACGGGTCCCGCGGTCGAATGGCAGGTGTCGCCGGCGACACCCGCCGGCGACGGCCTGCCGAAATACCTCGCGGTCCGTGTCGAAGGTGATTCGACGCGCGGCCTCAGCCAGGAGGGCGTGGTCCGGATCCGGCTTCCACGGCAGACGGCCGAGTTCGGAGTGGTGGCGGCCTCGGACCCGGATCTTCTCGGGACCGGCGATCGTCCTCCCGCGCTCGACGAGGAAACGGAGGCAAAGGTCCTGTTCTGGCTGCGCGCCTTCCGGCACGACGGCAGCCACTTCGGCAGAGTTCGGCATGTCGCCGTCAACGCCACCGAGGTGTATCAGCGGCGCCTAGCTTCACCGCAGGTGCTGGGAACAGGGAACGCCCAGCCCGGCCAGGAGTTCTCCCTGAACCACGGTCCGGTGCTTGCCGGCAGCCTGCGCGTCGAGGTGGAGGAGTCTGGGGTCTGGTCGACTTGGACAGAGGTCGACGGATTTCACGCGAGCGGACCCGAAGACCGGCATTTCGTGGTGGATTCCGAGGCGGCCCGCGTGCGGTTCGGAAACGGTCTGCGTGGGCGCACGCCCCAGATCGGCCAACGGGTGCGCGCCTTGGAGTACCGGTACGGTGGGGGATCAGCCGGCAAGGTCGCCGCAGTCGCCATCACCAAGCTTCCGGGCCATCCTTCGGTCAAGATCACCAACCGCATCGCCGCGTACGGAGGAGCCGATACCGAGGCGCTCGAAACCGCCCTCGACCGGATTCCCGGCGAGTTGCGCCGCCGGGATCGAGCTGTCACCGCGGACGATTTCCGGGAACTTGCCCTCGCAACCCCCGGCGCGAATGTTGGCCGGGCCGAGTGCCTGCCCCGGTTCCATCCGCCCACCCGGACCGGTGAACGTCCCGGCATCGTGAGCGTCGTCATCTGGCCTGCCGAGGACAAGATTCACCCCGGCGCGCCGAGTCCGGAACGCAACCTCCTGCGGTCCGTCTGCGAATGGCTCGACCAGCGCCGCTTGGTCACCACCGAGTTGTACGTGATTCCGCCGACCTACAGGAAGGTGGCCGTGGCGGTCGGACTGCAGGTCAAGAACGGGTACGGGATCGAAGCCGTCCGGAACTGGGTCGAACTGGTCATCCGCCAGTACCTGGCACCCCTGCCGCCGGACGGACCGGAAGGCAAGGGATGGCCACTCGGCCGGCGGGTTCACGGACCCGAACTCGAAGCCGCGGCGCTTCAGGTCGAGGGCGTCGAATATCTCGAGGAGTTGAAGGTCGCCGGCTGGGACGAATCCGTGGCTGCGTGGATCCAAGGAACGGTCGAACTCGAGGACTACGAAGTGCCCGAGTTGACCGAGATGGCCGTTGTCGAGGGGCCTCTCGGATTCGCGCCGGGCGACGCGATCAGCCCGCCTCCGACTCCGACGGTTCCGGTGCCCATCGCTGTCCTGCGTGAGGTCTGCTGATGCCGTTTCCCCGTCCATTCGCGCTGGTGCAGTCCAAGAATCAGTGGCGCCGCGCCGCCCACCAGGGAACCGCCCTGGTCGGGGATGTCGTGCAGCTGTCTTGGACCGACGTGCCGCGCCACGACCTTCCCCCCGGGGCGCCACCGCCTGGCGCCGGGCTGGCCTTCGACGAGCATTGCCGCCTCTTTCATAGCGTGCCGAAGGAAGGTCGGGTCGAGCGCCTGCTCTGGGCTGCCACCGGCAAACCGTCGTCCCTGGAAGTCTTCGCCCCGGCGACGGCGGCGGGTCTTGGCGATTTCGAGACCGCAGGTCCGGTCGAAACCTCTCTCGATTCCCCAAAGGGCCTTGCCGTGGATCCCCACGAACGCCTGTTCATCGCGGAGGCGGGCCGGCGTCGCATCCTGGTGTTCGACCTCTGGAGCCGGCGGTTGTTGCGCGTGGTTCCCGTCCCGGGTCGTCCCGTGGATCTCGCCTGCCATGGTTCTGTCATCCATGCCGTCCTGGAATCCCCGGACGGGATCGTGACCCTCGACGCCCGGTCCCATTTCCGCATCGCCGAATTGCCCCCGGGTTTTCTCGGCCCGGCCCGTGTCGCCATGTCGTCGGCCGGCGAGCGGTTCCTCCTCGTACGCGCGGGCACGGCGCAGGCGCGGATCCTGAGTTCGGGTCGCCCCCCGATCGAGGTGCCCCGCGCCACCAACTTCGAGTTCCTTACGGCAGCGGACCTGGTGATTGCGCGGCATCCCGGCGAGGACTTCCTTCGATTCAGGGTTGGTCTGTTCCTAGATGCCTGTGTTCCCCAAGAGACACGGCTCCTGGTCCACACGGTCACCACCGACGAAGCGTCCGCCGAGCCGACCCTTCCGCGTACCGGTCCGGCGAATTCCATCACCGTCGAGATCCGGCGCCCGGACCTTTCCCCACCCATGCCGCCGTTTTCGCTCGTGCCTGGTGAAGACGACGTCGCTCAGCCGCTTCACCGACGTGTGAACGGGCGTGAGCTGCCCTGGACGCCCTTCTAGCTGGACGCCCCGATGGCGACCTACGAGGCGCCGATCCGTGCCGAACCGGGCCGTTACCTCTGGATCACCGTCCGGGTGGAGGGCAACTCACGGTTCACACCGCGCTTCCGTTCCCTGCGCGCCGAGTATCCCACGCACGACCTCCTTCGCCGGATTCCGAAGATTTATTCGCGTCCGGCGGACCAGGCGGATTTCCTGCGGCGCGCCCTGACTTCGTTCGACGGGATGCTGACCCACCTCGACGCGCGTGCGTCCGCCCGGCACGCGTGGATCGATCCCCGCAGTGTGCCGGAGGAAGGCCTGCCGTGGCTCGCGGGCTTTCTCGGGCTCACTCTCGGCGCAGGCTGGCCGGCCTCGGTGCGCCGGCAACTCGTCGAGAACTGCATCTGGCTGTTCCGGTTCCGCGGAACCGTGCCCGGGCTCGCACGGTTCCTGGCGATCTGCCTCGAACGCGAAGTCATCGTGATCGAGAAATTCCGGGTCCGTGGACTCGGCGGCGCCCTCCTCGGTGAGTCCTCGGCCCTGGAGGCGAACTCGGTTCTCGGTGCGGGCTTCCAGATCGGCGGCGCGATCGGCGAACCCGGATCGGTATTCCTTGAAGGGAATGTGGACGACGCCTTTGCGACTCACGCCCATCGCTTCTCGGTCATCATCCCGCGGGTGCTCGATGAGGACCAGATCGCCGCCGTCCGGCACATCCTGGAGATCCATCGGCCCGCCCACACGCTCGTCGAAGTCTGCACCGTCGCCGCCGGGATGCGGGTCGGCCGTGGGCTGCACGTCGCTTTGACTTCGCTGATTGGCAGGACCAGTGGCTTCCAATCGCTTCAGGTCGACAACTCGGTCCTCGGACGCGGCACCATCGTCGGCCGGCCCGGGCAGGGGACATCCCCGGGCGCCAGCCGGCTGGGGCGCGACACCCGGATCGGTTAACTCTGCGAGCCATGCACGCCATCCGCATTCAAAGACTTCGGGCCCACTACCACCTCCCGCCGTCGGCAGGCGGCCAGCGGCGGCGTCTCGACGGGTTGCTGGCTTCCGCCCTGAACCAGTCCCTGGAGCCGGCCCTCGATCGCGCCGGGTTGGCTCCCGACGAACACCTTTGCATCCGGCAGCTTTCGGTCCCCGTTCGGCTTCGACTGTCCGCGCCGGATCCATCCCTGGTCGCCACTTGGGGCGGTGCGCTGGCGGACGCGCTCTGGCAGGCGGCCGAGCAGGGACTTCGCCGCGAAGGCTCAGGTCGGAATCCGGTGGTGGTCTGGTTCGCGTCCACAGCCCACGCATTCCTCGACTTCGGCCTTCGGGTTGCGCGCCATGACCTGCGGCATGCCTGGGCCTGGCGGCAGCTGGACCTCTGGCGTGCCGAGGAAAACGCCTCGGCGCCGGCAGCATTGCGGGAATTTCTCTGGGCACTCCTTCGCAACCCGGACCGGATCGTTTCCACCCTCGGGTTCCTCGCCGGCACCCCCGCTCTCGCCGCCTTGGCTCGCCGGTTCGAAGCCGATCACTGGATCGCGCTGGCCGCTGCCGCGCTTGGAAGCGCCGGGGTTGCTGTCCATGCCGCCGACCTGCGTTCCGGCCCTGGTCTGGTTGGCACGGATAAGTTCCGGGTGCCGAAAGCCTCGCCGGCCGGGCCCGAGGATAAGGCCGTAATCGAAAGGTCTCCGGTCGATCGCATCGCTCATCTTTCACAGCTGGGGCGAGTGGTGCCCATGGCCTCCGTCCCGCCGGCCGCCCGTCGCGCCCTGGCCAGCTTGGTGCTTCTCGACGCTGATCCTGGGTGGACCCTGCGTTCGAGGGACCGCTGGAATACGGCGCTGAGTGAACTGGCCGATCCGCGGCCGGCCGGGGAGTCGCGAGCCGAGGCCGAACTTTGCCCCACGGGTCCGTCGGACGACGCGGAGAGCTCCGGCTCCGGGAGGGCGAGTTCCAAGAAACACCCGACGCGGGAAACGACCGAAGTCGGTGGCGAATCGGGTGAGGCGACGAGCGGATTCGAGAGGGCAGCGTCCAGGCGTTCGGAACAGGGCGAAGTCGAAGTTGAAACCGAAGCTGATGGCCCGACGCCCGACCCGCGACGGCGGGAGCGGACGCTGCATGGCGGGCTTCTCTTCGTGCTCAACGTGCTCAACACCCCGTCATGGCTCGATCGATTGGCCGCCTGCGTCCCAGGCCGGGGACTCCGCTGGGTCCTGATCCAACTCGCCATGGCGTTGGCCCCAGTGGAATCCACCGACCCCGCCACCGTGGCGTTCGCGGGACTTCCTCTCAGTTCGGAACCGATTCCCACGAACGACGCCGTGCTGAGTTCGGAGGCGCGGGACGCCGTGGATCGCCTAGCAGAAGGGATCCGGGAAGATCTGGCAGGAAGGTTGGACCGGCTCGGTCTTTCCCCTGAAGCCGCCGCGGAATTCGTATGCGCGCGACCGGCGGGAATTCTGACCGACCCCGGTTGGATCGAGGTTCGGTTTGCATTGACCGAGGTTTCGACGGACCTGCGGCGCGCTGGTCTGGACAAGGATCCCGGTTACCTGCGCTGGCTCGGGTGTGTGGTGAAATTCGTCTATGAGTGAATGCCTGAGCCATGAGATTGCACGGCTCGCGGGCCGGCTCGGCGACTTCCTCGCCGCGACCTTCCCGCAGGCGGAAGGGGTGCTGCTGCAGAATCTCGCCTTCCTTCGGGCAAACGCCCAGGCGCCGCGGAGAGCGTGTGGCCCAGCGAAGGAGACGGAGCCCCTAGAACAGCTCACTGGACCGCTCGCGCTTACGCAGTCGGAGGTGGATCTCGTCCTGCTCGCCGGCATGCCGGAGGAGCACGAGGGTTACGCGGCGGTCCTGAGAAGTCTCCATCCCAGGGGCGAACCCCGTCCTCCCGCGGGTCTTGCGGCGCAATTGCTCCACGACGGAAGCCGTGTCGAATTTCGGTCCTGGTTCGAGACGTCGTCGGTGCGCCGTCTCGGAATCGTGCGCGTCACAGGCACGAGCCCTTTCTTCGAACGTTCCCTGGAACTGGCGGATGATCTCTGGCCCGCGCTGCACGGCATCCAGGTGTGGCTGGGATTCGTGCCCGCCGTGGAAGGCGCGGCCCCGTCGTTCGGACTCTCGGACTGGCTCGGCAAACCGCCCGCCGCCCGCGCCTCGCGCGCCTTTCGCGATGCGCGGCCCTGTTCCATTCTGCTCACCGGCGACTCAGAGGAAGCCGCCTTTCAACGGGGACTCGCGCTGGTGCAGTACTCTGGCCGGCAGGCCGCCGGGGTCCGGTGGACCGGTCCTCTGGAGGCCGACCGATTTCGGACCCTTCTGCTGCATGCGCTGGTCCGTCGGTCCGTCCTGGTCCTCCGGCTGTCGCCGGCTGACGGCGCCGGCCAGAGTGAGATCCCGGAAACCGGCCTGCACCCGGACGCTCTGGTGGTCTGCGCCCGGACCGGCTCGGCCGCCTTCCGTAGAGGTCGGCCGCTCCTGGGATTGGCCGTGGAACGGCTGGCGCCTTCGGCGCGGCGCGAGATGTGGAGGGCGGCGCTTCCAGCCTTCGCCGATTCCGCGGATCTGTTGGCGGCCCGCTATCCGGTCGAACCCGCGGCGGCTGCGGAAATTGCCTCGGACCTGGCCTCTGTTGCTGCCACGGACGAGCGCCCGGCCGAGTTCGGGGACGTCGCGCAGGCGGTTCGGACGCGCACGACCGCTACGCTAACCTCGAGACAGCCTATCTCCTGGCTCGCTTGAACGGTTCGAGGGGCTGGCGATCCTGGCCACCAACCTGCGGCAAAACATCGATCCCGCCTTCCTTCGCCGGCTCGAGTTCGTCGTCGATTTCGAGGACCCCGACCGCGAGGAGCGTCATCGGCTCTGGCGGTGCCACATTCCCAGCCAGGACCTGCTCGACCCCGAGGTGAACCTGTACGAATTCGCCGCCCTGTATCCGGTCGTCGGAGGTTTCATCCGCAACGCATCCGTCGCCGCCGCTTTCCTTGCCGCCGCCGACGGATGCCGGATCGGTCGCAACCATTTTCTCCGCGCCATTCGCCGCGAGTACGAGAAGTCCGGCAGGGCTTTTCCCGGCTTCCCGGCGGGCACACCCGACCCTTGACACCACGAAAGGCCAGCCATGTCTGACACACCCGATGTGAAATCCTGCACCGCCAGCGAACCGGCCGACGGCGCCTCCGCGCCCCACACCTCGCTCCACTACCATTTCGGGATGCTTCTCGGCGTCACCGACTTCGAGACCGAGCAGGCCTACCACCGTGGCAAGATGTGGCTCCACAACGCGTGGCTCCATCGCGAGGGCGTGGTCTGGGGCTTTAACGTGCTCGCGGACACGGCCAACGGTGAAATCCGGGTGACCCGGGGTTTGGCGCTCGACCGGCTGGGCCGCGAACTCCACCTCGAAGCCGACGCGTGCCTTTCCGTTCCCGCGTGGTTCGCCGCCCATCGTGAGGATCCCGGGTTCGAGCTTGTGGAGGCGCCTGACGGCACGTTCACCTTCGACGCCCACGTCGTGGTCCGCTTCAAGGCCTGCCTCACCCGCCAGGTTCCCGCGCTCGCGGAACCTTGCGACCATTCCAGCGCGGCCACCGCGTACTCGCGCGAGTTCGAAACGGTCGAGATTCTCCTGCGCCCCGGCCTTGCGCCCGCCCGCGAGAAGCCGTACCGCCGGCTCCGCCTTCTCCTCGGGGTTAGGGAACCGGGACGCGACCCGGAGTCGGGGGACCTTTTCGCCGAGGATATCGCCGTCCTCCAGGCGCCGCGGACGCTGGCCCAGTTCCGGTTGCTCGCCGCGCTCGACGAGATCGACCTCGAGCCGCCCGAACCCGGGGAATTCCCGGTGACCCTCGCGAACGTCACCGGCGTCACCCTGACGAGGAACAGCTCGGCCCTCGCGCTGTCGGCGGCCACCGTCGACGTCGGTGATCTTGGGCCTCGACCAGCCACTCGCTCCCCAGAGCGTGACTTCCGATGTCTTCTCGCTCACCGCGTTCAATCCGGCGACCGGGTGGACCGATCTGGTACTCGACCCGCCGACGCTGAGCGACGCTGATTCGACGGTCGCAATAACCTTCACAGGACCCCTCCCCGCGGGCGCGCTCGTCCGCTTCATCATCAGGGGTTCCGGAACCAAGCCTCTCCTCGGCGCCGACCTTGCACCCTTCAACCACGGACAGGATTACGTCCACGACCAACGGAACTGAGTATGTCGCCCTCCATCACTTCATCGCCAACCGGACCGATTGTCCTCGTCGGCCAGAACAACGGGATCACGGTCATTCCCGCGAGCACACCGCTTGCCCGTCTCAATTATTTCGACGGGAAGTTTCTTCGGGCCGACGACCTGAACAAGGAGCAGCGCTACCTGCGATCGCTGGTCGAACTCTCGAACCAAGCGGGCGGCCACGGCGTGGTGCATGGCTACGATGTCACCGAAGCCGGTGCCGGCCGCCTGACCATCGGCCCGGGGCTTGCCATCGATCCGGCGGGTCGGGTCTTGCTCCTGCCCGATGCGCTCTCGGTGGGAGTGGCCGAGCTCGTGGAGAAATCGCGGGGAACGGGTGGAGTCTCCGGGTCCGGGAACGGGGCTGGATCGGCGGTGGGTTCGGCGGCGTTCGCTAATTGCGTTGCGGCGACCGCCGACACACCGGGAACCCAGCCGGGCCCGGGCGATCTGTTTCTCGTCACCCTGGCGCATGCGGAGGCGCTTTGTGGCGAGGAGGACGTCTACGGCCGGCTGTGCGAAGAAGCCTGCGTCACCAGCACGGATCGACCCTTCCGGATCGAAGGCATCGTGATCCGGGCGAGGCCCCTGAATCTCACTCAACCTTTGCCGACCTGCGCCGCCGAGTCGATCGGTCCATTGCACCTTCGTTCACGGGTCGCCTCGTGTTTCTTCGCGGGCGAGGCGCTGGATGTAGGTTCGCTCATCTCGAAGGCTGGGCTTGCCTCGGAAGTGTGGTGTCGCGGGTCTCGGATGGATTCAGGGACCGAGGTGCCCATCGCCGTGATCGGACTGTCCGGTGGGACGCTGGCCTTCCTGGATCCCTGGATCGCCCGGCGAGAGCGGATCGACGACCCAGCCCGCCGGTATTGGCAATGGCGGATGCGGATGCGGCCCTGGAACGTCTTCCTCGCCCAGGTGCTTCAGTTCCAATGCCAGTTGCGGGACAACCTCGGGGGCGGCGATGGGGGAGGGTCTGGGGGTGATCCCTGCCGTGAGACGCACAAGATGCTGGACGAGGCCACCCGCCATCTCGAGACGCTCACGACGTTCTACCGGGACACGACCGAGAAGCTTGCCCGGGCCAGCCGGACCGTCCGCGAGCGATTGGGAGCGGATCTGACGACCAAGGCGTTGGAACTGAACCGGGCCAGCGATTTCGCGTCCCGCCTCGCCGAGGTCTCCCGGGCCCTCACGGCTCTGCCGACGGACCGGCTCCTCATCCGGCGCGGCATGGTTGAACTGCCAAGCGCCGGTTATCTCCCCGTGGCGCCAAGTTCCAGCCTGACCGTCAACGAACAGGTCCGCCGGCTGATGGGCGAAGGCGTGAATCTTCGATTCTGCATCGTCCGGCCCGACTACGTCGCCCACGCGCTCGAGGAAGCCCAGCACCTCGAGCGGATCTCACTGGTGACCGGTCTCGATCGTCCCGACCGGAAACAGGATGTCGATATTCTCGTCCCCAACGGGGTGATCCGGGAGTCCGAGGTCGCTTCGCCGGGAACGGGCTATATGATGACGGTGGATCTCTTCAGCGCCTCGGTGCAGCTCCTCGGCCTTCTGGCCAGTCAGTCCGACGGCGCGCCCACGGTCATCGGCAATTCCGTGAACAGCTTCGTCGCCATCGCCCAGCCGGGCGCCAGCCTCGCGATGGAAGGTGCCGGACGCGGCGAATCCACCCCCTCCGGAGGGATGGCGTTTTACTATGCCGGCGTTGCCCGCGCCGACGTAGCCGGACGCCCGCCAGGGTTCACTCTGGTCGATGCCATCCGCAATTCGGCCCTCTGGGTCGCCCTGCAATCCGACCTCGATCCATTCACTCTCCGCCGCAACGAAAGCGTCCGTCTGAACGGCGAGTTGAAGCTCCTGCTGGCGGGTCGCGCCATCCAACTCGATTTCCGCGGCGACCTCGTCGTCGACGAAATCTCGACGTCCGGCACCAAAACGACAATCCGCTCACGCATCGTCGGCTCGCTGGGCGTGCGGGCTCCCGGCGGCACCGTTGCGGCTGGATCCGGCACCGGCGTCGAGATCTCCGATGCCGCGCTGCTCGTCCGCGACATCGGAAACTCTAACGGCACCGCCTTCGAGGTGACCCTCCGACAACCCAGCATCCTAGGTTCCGCAAAGGTCCCGGTATCCCTCCGCACGACCCGGCAATGGACCGATCCCACGACGGCGCGTGTCGATTCCGGGTTCCTCATCGACACGGCCCGGCAGCCGTCTTCCCCGGGCTTCACTCACATCGAGTTGAAATCGCTGCCCCTCTTCGGCGCCTCTCAAAAAGTAAGCGCCGAGGCGCTTCGCGCCGGCCATCCCGCCCGTGAATCCGCCACAACCGGTCTCGGGGCGCTGGCCGCAGCGCTGAAACAGCCCGAGTTCGCCGAGATTTCGGCGCGCAAATTGTTCCCGCCTCCAGCCGTCCTGCCGTCCGACCTCCTCATCCTCGCCCGCGAGGGTTGGGTCCTATTCCATCGCCGGCGCGAACGGCAGTGCGTCCGAATCGAGGAACAACCGCCCCGGGTCCTTCCACGCCGATATCGGGTCTTTGTCGTGCCGTTGCAATCCGAGGATTCGCTCAAGGCCCTCCGAGAGGCGTTCGCAACTTCGAACTCCACCGCCATCGACGCGATGAATCCCCGGGCGGTCTCCACCGTGTAGTTCTCCGCGGGACTGCAAACCCTGGAGACCGCCCCGGACGATCTGCGCGCCGCGTGGTCGGCCCGGGTCCCGGGCCGCTCCACCGTGGTATTCGCGGCCATCGGCCGGGAGCCCCCCGCCTCCCCGGTCCGCGCGCTCTGGAACCGCCTCGCGACGCGGTTCCAGCCGAAGCTGGCCGTCAGCCCGGTCCAAGATCCCCTCGAACGCGAGGCGGATCGGATTGCCGACCGCGTCGTTGGCGCGACCGGACCGGTTGTGCAGCGGAGTTGCGCCGCGTGCCCGCCGGGCGCCGCCTCCTGTCCGCAGTGCGAGGAAGAGACCGGTGGGAAGCCGGAGGGGCTCCTCCAGCGTTCGGCGGACGGCTACGCACCTTCGACAGTGGGATCCGGGCTCGGCGCCTCGGGCCTCGCGGGATCGCTCGGATCGGGTCGTCCCCTGGATGCATCGACGCGGGCTTCCTTGGAACCGCACCTGGGTCGCAGCCTGGGTCAAGTGCGAATTCACACGGGTCCCGAGGCAGCCGGGGCGGCCCGTGCGCTGAATGCCCATGCGTTCACCTTGGGCCAGGACATCGCCTTCGCCGAGGGCGCGTACGCTCCCGGATCGACCGAAGGCAGGCGGCTGATGGCCCACGAGATCGTGCACACGATCCAGCAGGCGGGTGGACTCAGTCCGAGGGTGCAATGTGACCGCCGCGGCGACGCCTCGGACGACGAGGAAGAAGGCGGGGCCATCTGCCCGTCCGAGGAGGACCTTGATGAGATCGAGGCGAAGTACCGGGCCATCGTCCAGGCTGGCCGGGACAAGGGTTTTGACGTCGCGGCCGACAACCTCGAACACTTCCTGGGCGGGTCGGGAACCAAGCTCACGCTTTCGGTCCCGTGGTTGAGCGGGTTCGATTCCCTTGCTTCCGCTGAAAGGGTCAACGAGGGGCGATTCGAGGACAGCCTCAACGACCAGGCCAACACCATGGCCCATGCCGAAAGCCGCACGTTCAACGACTACTGGCACCGGCAATACACAGCCGGCAAATCCGGGGAGCTATATTACGCCAGCGGCACCAGCACGATCAAGTCGACCGGAACCTTCAACCTCAGTTGCATCGAGAACGTGGTTTCGATCGGGGGCAAAGTGGACCATCACTGGTACGATCCCTACGACTGGCACGCGGGGCTCTCGGCTTTTATCCACGGGTTCGGCGATGTCTCCGATGAGGAAGCCCTGGCCATGCAGAATTGTCGCGGCGCCAAGCCGTTCGACATGGAGGCCGATTGGACCCGGCGCGTCAGCGGCAGCATCAAGGTGGGCACGCTCTGGAACGACAAGAGCTTCACTTGGAGCGGACCGTGAGGCCATGAAGACTTTCAATGCCGCGTGCCCGCCGTCCCATGTCCGCTCCCATGATCCTTCCCGCAATCAACGCCTTCCTCGACGCGCTGCCCCGCACCCGCGTGGGAAGCGCCCACCGTCAGGCGCCTGCGTTCCGCACGTGTGGCATCACCGGCTTCTATGTGGCCCTCATCACGCTCTTCGCTGGAGGCCTGCTCACCGGACGTTCCCTCGTGGTGCTGGCCGCCATGGCCCTGGTCAGCGGCCTGTCCTTCTTCGTCTACACCTGCCTTCGGAAGTGGGTTGTCGGCCGCGAGGAACTGGTGTTGCTGGAACACGTCTGGTTCGCCTTCGCCTGCAATTCCGGAGCGCTCCTCCTTCTGAACCAACCGGTGCTGCCCTACCTGGATCTCGTCAGCGTCGCCCTTTGCCCGTTCCTCGCCGCCGGCCGGGTCGGATGCACGCTCGTGGGCTGTTGCCACGGACTCCCGTCGTCCATCGGCATCCGGTACACGGAGGAATGCGCCGCGGACGGGTTCCCCCGACATCTCGTGGGCATCCGGCTGTTTCCGGCCCCCACTCTGGAAGGGATCGGCCTCGTGTTGATCAGCCTCGTCGGTCTCATCGCACTCCCGTTCTCGGTCCCAGGCCGTGTGTTCGCATGGTTTCTGCTCGCCTAGGCCATCCTTCGGTTCGGTCTCGAAGGCATCCGCGGCGATCTTCGACCCCATTTCATGGGTCTATCCCAGGCTCGCTGGATGGCTCTCGCCGAAACGGGTCTCGCACTGACGCTCGGATCCGGGGCGACACCCCCCGTCGCCGCCGGTACCGCGGTGGCCCTCCTGATCACTCTCTTCGCCGCGTTGGACTACAAGCGCCGGCGAGACACGCGTCCCCGGTTGCTGGCCGACGAGCATGTTCGCGAGCTTCGCGACCTCGTGCGCAAGCGTGTTGCTTCGGAGCCGCTTGCCGCGTCGGGTGGACCCGAATCGCATTCCACATCCCGTGGCGTGACCTTGGCCGTTTCATACGGACCCGGGCGCCCGCCCCGCGAATTGCATGTCTCGCTCCGACTGCCCTCCGAACATACCCAGCTCCCGCTCCTGTGTGATCTCGCCGCCCGGGCCTTCCCCGAATTGCCGCCCCGCTCGGCAACGGTCTCTCGCGGGCAGGTCCTCCATTTCAGCCTGCCGACGGCCATCCAAACCGCCGCACATCCGCCTCAATCGTCCCATCCGTCCCATTTGGGAACCGCCCTCTACTCCGTCGTCCTTCACCGCCTCCAATACGAACGCGAGCACCCCGTTGAGCTCGATTCCGAAGACCCGACGCCTGCGCCGCCCACCGGACCCGTGCCCGTGCCCGTGCCGGTGCCCCGAAGCAACCCTCCGCCGTGGTACCTGGCCGGGGAAGGGGGGCGTCCCGACACGAAAGGGCCCGGCCGTGACGAGGAAATCCATGCCCGCGTCCAAGATGCCCGGGAAATCCGGATCCAAGGAAGGTCCCGCGAAGGCGAAGGCCCTTCCACAGGCTTCGACGCCGGCACAGGCCGCCAACCCGCAATGGGACACGCTCGCGATCGCGCCGCCGGTGGGCGTGGCCCTTCAGGCTTCAGCCCGTTCCGTGCAAAGAGCTGGCGGCGACGCACCCTCTCCCGGCGCCCCGGCCGTCCCCGGGGTTCTGATCGCTTCGGACGACGCTTCGGAACTCTCCGAGGGCCAGTTGCGCCGGACGGAGTTTCTCGATGAGGCGCAGCGCATGATCTGCGAGGCGGTCAATCCGATCCTCGCTGGCGCCGGTCGGAGTTCCGACAACTGCCCGTACCTGGGAACGGTGTTCCGTTACCTTCGCCGCCAGTCAGCGGCGTACCTCGACGGCGCGATCCGGCAGTTCGCTCCCGAGTTGGCGGGCGCGGCCTCGGCGCGCGATTACCTTCCCGGAATCGTGCGGCGGGTGTCGGAGTCGGCCGAAGGGTGAGTGAGGACCGGCGAGATCACGGGATTGCCGCCGGAAATCCCTTCGTTCGCCGCGCTCGTGTCGGGCGATCTCAGCAGCCTCGAGAGTCTTGCAGACCTCGGCGCCCTGATGGCGCTGCAATTCAAGCGGGACGGGAGTGGGTCCGCAGCCGCGGCGGCGAGCCCGGCTGCGGTCCAGGCTCAACTGACCCACGGCCGGCCGCTCGACGGACCCTCCGCCTCCCGGATGGGTTCCGCGTTCGGCGCGGACCTCGGTGGAGTGCGGGTGCATTCGGATGCGCGAGCGGCGCAAATAGCCCGAAACCTTGGCGCCCAGGCGTTCACGGTGGGGAGCGACATCGCGTTTGCGCCCGGGCGGTACCAACCCGGAACGGTGGTCGGGGACGCGCTGATCGCTCATGAGTTGGCGCACGTCCTCCAGCAGCGCAATACGTCCGGAGACCGTGGAATTCAGACCGGGAAACCGGCCTCGTATCGAGCTCTCGAGCAGGATGCCGACCAGGCCGCGCTCGGCGCGGTCGCAAGGATCTGGGGCAGGGACGGGGCTGCCGCAACGCCCTCGCTGCGAAGCGGGCTCCGCCTGTCGCGTTGCGGAGGACCGGAACAGACGACCGCCGAGGATGTGGCGGAGTTCCTGGCTACCGAGCACCTGCGCATCGTCGCCATCCAGGAGACCTACGAGTTCCTGGCAGGCATGCGGAAGTCCATCGCCGTGGCGGCCAACACCTCCGCGACCTTGGATGACTCCATGGTCCGCGAGGGGGACGTGGTCATCCACGGGGGGCTGGCCTGGCCCCGGTTGCTCTCAGTGTTCGTGGACATGCCCCCGCCTTCTGGCAGCGGTGCCCGGGGGGTTAGGCCGGCCCCAATCCATGCGAGAACGGGCAATTTCACCGTCCACTTTCAGTCGGTGGGCGAATACCACCTGACCGCCCACGTCGCGATCGGACCCGGTCATCCTTCCGTCCAGGTCAGGCGAACGATCACGGTCCGGGCACCGACCTTCGAGGCGGATTCGGAGTCTGCGACACCGGCCGACCTGTCGAGCGGCGCCCGCACCGTCGATCAGGAGCGGATGGCCTGGCATCTGCACCGGGCGGACGTGCGTCAGCGCGCGGCCAGCGCCGGGTTCATCACCCAGGCGGTCCTGGATCGCTGGACCGATGTCTCGATCGCGGTCCTGCAACGCGTCGCGTTGCTCGAACAGTCCCAGCCGCCGGGGACGACGCAGGCGGAGATCAACACGGCACTCGACGGGTTCGCGGCGGAGGTCGGGGCGTTTCCGGTCCAGATCGCCGCCGCGCGCGGCGCAGCGCATAGCACCAGCGTGTCGTTGATCCGCACCGCGGTCGACGCTCTCTCGAGGGTGTTTGACAATTGGGTGCTGGGAAGGATCGAGACGGGCGGCGGATCGGATCATGAACTCTACAAGAGCCTCCAGTTTGGCCTGCAGAGCGAACGGGAGGTCGAGAATCTGGTCGGCCGGTCCACCGTCCCGCCAGTTCGGATTCCGGCGATCTTCCATCCGCAATCGGCCTACCTGCACCAGGGATTGATCCCCACCAGTCCGATGAGCACAGGCCGGGTCCTGTCTGTGCCGCTCAACCTCTGGTTGTTCCGTGAAGGCGAGCGAGAGTGGACCCTGAGGGATATCTCCAACCCGGAGGAGACGTCCGAGTACGACATCACGACGACCGATCGCAATGCCGCCATCGACGACCTGATCCGACAGCTCTCGGAGGATGACGAACGCCTGCCGGAAGGACGCCTCTTCATCCAACCGCCCGGCCGGCCTCGACGCACGATCAATGTCGTCAGCAGCATGGATTTCTTGGACTGGCTGACGGTCATCGGGATCGCCCTTGCCGTCACCGGGGCCATCGTCATGACGGCCGGTGCGGCAGCGCCGGCGGTGGCGGCCGCCGGCGGATACATGGTCGCGGCCGGTTCGGTGCTCACCGCGGGCGCCGCCATCGTCGACACCGTGCAGGTCTACGAGCGGGGACGGTTGACCGGCACGCGCCTGGCATTGAACGCCCTTCAACTCGTCGCCTCCGTCGCCACCGCGGGATCTGCGACGATCATGGCGCGGGCGGCGAGGGTCGGAGCGATCGCCCGTCTAGGTTCCAACGCGCGGTACATCTTCCTGAACCGCGCCGCTACCGGGGCCGACATCGTCACGCTCATCGTGATGACGGGCGACGCGGCGCGGCAGTTGTCCCGCCTCTCCGGCAATAACCAGCACGCGGGCATGATCGCGTCGATGCTCGTTGGACAATTGCTTATTCAGGGGACTCTGACTGTGGTCAGCGCCCGGGATTCCTTCGGCGGCAGTTTCCGGTCAAACCCGCACATCTCCATCGACGACGCCATCGACGGCACCGGGCTCGTGGTTCGGGTGGGTGTCGACATGCCCTCGCCGGCACGCCTCGCCGGCACGGCCCCGGAGATTCCACCCACCGGAGCTGCCCACGGCCCCGATGTTCATCCGCTCACCAATCTCCGGACCGATTCGACTGGGGCGACGGTCGGGGCGCTTGGACCGAGGCGTGTGGATGAAATCGTGACCGGCATGACCCGCGCGGGACATCAGAGATCCCACGAGGGAGTGCTGACCCGGCTCGGAGAAAACCATTTTCAGATGGTGGTTCCGAGCGCGAGCGGCCCACAGACCGTCGAAATCCGGGTGCAGGTCACGGCGACACTCCCCGACACCCCGGCACACCGCCCGACCGGAGGCGGACCAAGCCAAGCCGGCGCAGCCCGCGTGCAACTCGATCCGCCGAGTGCCACCGGAGGCCAATGGACAGCGACCATCTACCTCGACAACCGCCTGCCCAGGGCGAACGCGGAGATCAATCTCGGCGACGAACTGGATGAAATCGCGGGCGTCCTGCACAGCCGCCCGACGGGCACCCGGGCGGAGGTTGCCGCCGAAATGGACAACAGCCTCTTCAGGCGCGGAGCCGGGACGAACCCACCGATCACGGCGGACGACCGCGCCACGGCGGGCGCACTGTTCGAACTGCACTCCCGCCGATTCCAGGCGTCGCGGCGCGCGGACCAGATCCGGGATAGGGCCACACCTTCCGCAGATGAAGTGGCCGAACTAGGGCGCCTGGACACGGAGATTGCTGGCCACGACGTGAGCATCGCCCGGTTGCAGGGTTATATGGCACTCGATGAAACGGCTAATCTCGACCAGAAGATGATGGTGATCCGACAAGCGGCTACGGATCCCAGCCGCCTGGCCCGGGTCCCCCCCGCGATGCGCCAGCAGGTCATGGAACAATGGGAGCAGTTCCTGCGGGACATGCACCTGCGTCCCGCGGCGATGACCTTGAGCATTCATGGTGGCTCGTTCGGCCCGGGCGGCGTCGGGCCAACCGCGTTCGCACCCGATTCCGCCGCGCACCTGATGTTTCCGGAGCCGCACGCGGCTGTTCCGCGATCCTCGCCGGGCCAGTTCCGGGAGAATGGGATCCGCGGAGGTCACCACGACGCGGCGTTGATCGATTTTCAGAACAACCATCCCGAGTACGGCTATTTCTTCAGGCCGGAAGGAACCCCGGTGGTTCGCGGAGGACAGACCTACCGCCGCTACACCCAGTTCCTATGGACGGGAGCCGGGAATCCACCGGCCCCCGGAACCGCCGGACACCCCAACGGGCGCGGAACGGTCGGCGCCGGGTGGGTGGAATCGGTCCAACCGAAGACCACCGTGACGGACATCGGGGCTTTCCTGTCCGATTCCGAGCGGGCACTGTGGCAATTCGTGCGCAACCCCTCCCGCGTCTAAGGCGCCGCCATCGGAACGGGCCAGGCCCGCTTCTTCGGTTCGACCGCCCAGGGGGGAACAAGCATTCCGTTCACCCACACCCTCGCCGGCGGCCCGAGGATATCCGGCTTCTTCGACTTCGATCCGTCCGCCGTGGGTGCGGCACGCTTTCGAATTCAAACGGCCTTCATCGATGCCTCATGGATTCCCTGAACCTCGGACAGCTCGCCCTTCCGCTCGCTCCGGGTCCGGGCGGACCCATGCTCTCGGGCCAACCGCCGTGTCCCGTACCGCTGTCGGCGGTGATCAACGGCTATTGCGGAGGCGGCATGCTCAAGGACCTCCGGAAGGTGCTGGAAACCGGCGCCCGCGCCGCCATCGACCAGGCCGTCACGGTCGCTCGGCCCTATCCTGAGGACGACCTCGAATCGCTGGAGGCGCATTGGCGATCACTGACCGGCCTGCCTGCCGGGGACGACGTCTACGTGCTCCGGACATGCTGGGAGCGAAAGCCGTTCCTGGTGCCGCGTCTCGCCCTTCTGTCGCTGCTGAACCAACTGGAGGGGCGACACGACAAACCGGAATCCTCCTGATGGACCTCGACTACTTGGAGAGAACAGCCGCCGAAGCTGATGTCGTGGGCGAAGGCCAGGGAGGCCGCGTCGCCGCCGCGCTTGCCATCGTGTCCGGGCACCGACTCTTCGATTCCGACCCGGAGACGGTCCGGGGATACCCGACCCTCCTCGGATACGTCCTCGCAGCCCGGGAATTGAAGGTCTACTACGCCAGCCGGGAGCGCGCTGAATTCATCCAGCCGCTCGATACACCCCCGATCGTGGGCGGCCCCGTGTCAGTCGACTGGTTTCGCCGGCGAGTCCCGACCCCCGACGGCCACTCGCCGCTCGGTTGGCTGGGCTTTTGCGAGTGGATCCTCCGCACCTCAGAACTCCGACCCGATCACCCGGGCGATTTCTATTCGCGGATCCAGGGGACGACCTACTACCTGCCCTTCCGTCGCGAAGACGGCCTGAATGCCGCCCTCACCTGGGCCGAACCGGTGCGGCGTTCAGGCGCCGTTTGAACACCGGTTCCCCGAAAGGGTGGCGGAGGGAAGAGGGCACCCATTGCGGCCCTTCGACAATTCAAGTGGGATTGAACGGACCTCGTCAAACTGAGCCAGGGAGAGGGAGATTCTGGACCGAGGAGTGGACCCAACGATGAAAGGGAAGAGACACAGGACGGAAGAGAGGATCCGTATGGTGCGGGAGCCCGTCATACTCACGTTCCGCGCCATCGGCTTCATCCACCGGGAGTCGGTCTAGTCGCTACCTTGATGCCCCACGTCCGCAACGCCCCGAGGATCCGCCGGTACCCCAACGTGCGATTCTCCCGGGCAAACTGAACCACCAACTCCTCAATCGTCGGGGCGATCCGTCGACGCCCGGGGCGGTACGCTGGTTGGATTCGTCGAACTTCTTGGCGATCAGACGCCGGTGCCCCAGGAGGATCGTCTCCGGTCGTACGATCTGGGCCACCTTTGGGAGGGCCCTTCGCCCGAGGCGTTCGCCGATCCCGGCCAGGCTGATGCGTTCGGGATCGCTCAGATGAGATGGTCAGTTGGTGATGGGCCCAGTCGACGTCCTGCCACTTGAGGTGGAGGGTTTCGGACCGCCGGGAGCCGCAGAAGGCCATCAGCCTGAGGTAGTCGGCAAGCTGCCACCCGTTTTTCAGGGGCTGGCCGTCAACAGTGGCAGTGAGGGCGGTTTGGCACAGCGCCTCAAGCTCACGGAGGGTCACGAGGTGCCGCTTCCAGTGCCCAAGGTGGACCTCCTCGTTGTTGATGGTGCCCTTGCGCCTGGCGTCGAGCACCTTGAAGAAAGGAACGGCTTTACGTCGCGGGGTCGACCCGGCATGGTCTGCGTCCTTGACCGGTTGGCCGGTCTTGCTTCGGCGTTCTGTGCCTTTCATGGGCTCCCAGTGGCACAAAGAGTGACACCCGGTGAATCCGAAAGGGGCTGAGAATGCCCAAGTTGTTGATAGTCAGTTGTGCCGACGTGGCGGAATTGGCAGACGCGCTAGACTCAAAATCTGGTACTCGAAAGAGTGTGTGGGTTCGACCCCCTCCGTCGGCACCAAACTGTGAAACATCGGTTCCACAGCGACACAAGGGAGCAAGGGCATCGCGCCGCGGCACCCTATAAGGGGCCAACGTTACGCTGTGGGAGATAGGTTGATAGAGCGCTCCGAGACGGGGGTGAGAGCGGTCGAATAAGAGCTTAGCGCGGTGCTCAAGGGAGCAATGGACGTTTGGCTTGGTGGCCGGTTTAGGATTTCGCAGAGGAGGAAAAATGCGGTTGCGAGGGTTCCCGACACCCCGCCAGTGTCTCAGGAGACTGATGAAGACGCGTCACCAGGTACAAATCCGGCGGGGGACCCACGCAATAACCGGAGTAGCGCCATTCGGACGGACCTTTCGAAGGGTTCGCGAAGCGGTTGATCGGCGCCGATGGGCGGGTCTGGTGTTGAGTTCACTGGGTTGTTGGAGCGGGATGCCGGAGACGGCTTGGGCGCAGGAAACGTCGGAGTTGATCACCACCCAGCTTCCATTCCCCCAGTATGTGGCGATCAACGACGACCACTACGGCGTGCGGATTGGACGGGTGCAGGTTCGCTACGATGTCTCGGTGGAAGGGGTGTTCACGGACAACCGGAACCTGGTGAACACCGGCAAGGAGAGCGACTTCGGCGTGCGTCCGGTGCTGACCTTGGGGTTGTTTTATCCGTTGAGTGACCGGCAGAAACTCCAGGTGGATGTTGGTGTGGGTTATCAGTGGTGGGCGAAGGTCTCGGATCAAAATCGGTTCTACGTCGCTCCCCGATCGCACCTGAGTTACGTGATCGGCGTCGGAGACGTTGATCTCTCACTTTCCAACACCACGACGAGCACCTCCGAAGCCAACTCGCGGGTGGAGATCGCAGGAGGGCCTGGGGCGAATGGTTCACCCGGGACCGACCTGGCCTTCAACCGGATTGGCAACATGACCACGCTTGCGGCGGGATGGAAACCCGGCCGGATCGGGTTTCGCAGCAATTATTCCTTCATGATCGACCGGTCGCTCAACGACCAGTTTCTGTCCCTGGACCAGAACCGCCACATCTTCGGGGGTGCGGTTGACTACTCGGTGAGTGCCCCGATCACGGTGGGATTGGCGGGGAACTATTCGATCTACACCTACCAGGAGAACATTCAGAACGACGGCAGTGGGTTCTCGATCACGCCGACGCTGGCCTGGCAGGTGCGCGACAACCTGTCCTTGGATGCCGCGGTGGGTTACGGACAATCGGATTTCGACCAGACCGGCACGATCCAGGACAATGACGGCTTCTCGGGTGTCACCTACAATGTCGCGATCCGGCATCAGTTGAACAAACGGATGAACCATGCCGCGACGTTTAGTCGGGGGGCGGATCCGGGTCTGGGGTCCAACTTCACGGACCGCTTTCAGTTGGGGTACAATTTCTCGGCGCAGATCAGTCCGATGCTGCGGCCGTTCCTGGGTTTCTCCTATGAATCGGCGTCGATATCCGGGGATGCCGGTGAGAACGCGGAGTTGTTCCGAGTGAATCTGGGTATGGGTTATCCGGTGTTTCGCCGAGCGACCCTGGGATTGAACTACAACGTGTCGTGGCGGGTTGCGGACGATCCGACGCGGGAATACATCGAGAACCGGGTAAGCCTGATAGCAAGTTATCGGTTCTAGGCCAGGCTGAAAACCCGAGTTAGGAATGCACCTCATGAACATTCGACGAGCCGTCGTTGCCATCGCGTGGGCCGCCATCGCCCCGGCATTGTGCGCGCAGTCCCCATCCCCTGGTATTTCGGCGGATGAGGCGTCGCCACCGCCTCAGGAATCGACGGCGAGGACAGCCCTGGGCGCGGTTGCACCCGCGCTCCAGGGATCAGACGGTGGATCGGAGGAGATCCGTTATGAGCTGAGAACCGGTGATCGCCTGCGTTTTCGGATTGAAGAGGATCCGGCCACGGGCCGGGAACCCCTGATGGTGGCGGTCAATTCGGTGGGGGAAGCGAGCTTTCCGGTGAGTCGTGAGTCGGATATCCGCGTGACACTGCCGGTGCGGGGAAAATCGCTGAAGCAGGTCAGGGAGCAGCTGTCGACGCGCCTGCTGGAGGAGTACTACAATCGGGCGACGGTTGAATTGAATCTCGAGGAGAAGACGGTGACGCCCGGGAAGGTGCAGTTTTTCGGGGAGATGAGGGGCACGTTCCCGATGCTTCCGGACCACCCACCGATGTACCTGAGCGAACAGATTCTCCAAATGGGGATTCCGGACTATGCGGACCTGCGCCGGGTGAAAGTGCATCGGATGGATCCGATCACCCAGACTCCGCGGATCGTCGAGGTGGACGTGAAGGCGATCATCAAGGGTGGCCAGCGGGCCAAGGATATCCTCCTGCAGGACGGGGACCGAGTGGAGGTTCCCCAGAAATGGATCAACTGAACCTCCGGCACGCCAACGCCCATCCATAACGCATGTCCAAGTTTCTTCCTTCTCCCAATAGCGGGTCGGCGCGCTATCGGTCGCCGGTGGCTGACCGGGTCAATCTCCTGGCATTTCTGCGACGGTCGCTTCGGATGTTCCGCCGACGGTGGTGGATTGCGCTGGTGACTTTGGCCATCGGTAGCGGGGCGGGTGTCTACCGGGCGACGACGCAGCCGGACATGTACACCGCCATGTCCCAGCTGAGCGTGGCGCCGAAGGTCGCGTTTTCGCAGAGGACCGGCGATCGGGCAACGATCACGGAGGAAAAGCAGAACTACGCCCAGGCGCAGATGGAATACATGCGCGGCGTCGCGCTGCTGTCGAAGGTCGAAGAGAAGATGCAGGACGTGCGGAACCCGGATGGCGCGATCCCGACGAAGGCGTTGTCGGTGGCCCAGGGCGCGGGATCGACGTTTATCATGACGGTCAACAGCAGCAGCCTGGAATACGCCCGACGCTTCGCGCGGGCCTGGGCGCAGGAGTTCCGGCTGTTCAAGGAGGACATGCTCAGCGATGTGGCCCGGAAACAGATCGACCGCACCCGCTATGATTTGAGCCGGCAGGAGGAACAAGTGAAGGAGGCGCGGGTGCTTCTGGATGAGTTCCTGAAGCTTCACCAGATCGCGACCAGCCAGGACATGGGCAACGCCGCCCAGCAACTGCTGGAGAATCTTCAACGGCGCCGGCAGACGGTGGAACTTGAGCGTCAGCGGTTGGAGGCCAAGACGGTCGGGGAACTGGCGGACGAAAAGCTGACGGCACAAGGCGCCGCGGGCGTCAGAGCACCGTCGGCCAGCGAGGATGGAACCGCGGGCACGGCGACCGAACCGGCCGACCCGCTGGAGAAATTCTTGGGACGTTCCACCTACCGGGATCTGCGCCTCCGGGTCCGACGGATCGAGGCGGAACTCGAGCGCCAGGCGCCGCTGTTGAAACCGATGCACCCGCACATGGTGAATCTGTCGAAGGCCAAGAACGAGGTGCAGCGGGAGATGGCCGAGCAACTGGCGCTCATTGATGAGGTCCGTCGGGATCAGATTACTTCGATGAAGCTCGAAGAATCGGTGTTGGATGGCCAGATCCAGCGCGAGATGACCAATGTGGTCCGGCTTCGCGAGATCAGTCGTGAGTACACCCGGCTCTCCGAAAATTTCGCCGGTCACAAGCGGCAGTTGGACGAACTCAATCGAGACCTCCAAGCGCTCTCCAAGCTCCAGTCCAGCGATGAGGACTTCACCATCCTGGAGGAAGGTATTGGACCCAGCGCGCCGATTGGACCGAACCGCGCGCAAACGGTCATTCTGGGGGTGGCAGTGGGACTGCTGGCGGGGTTGGGATTGATCTTCCTCCTGCACAAACTCGACGACCGGGTGGAATCCGCTGAGGACCTGGAAAAGGCGTTGGAAGAACCCATTTTGGGCCAGATCCCGATCGTGAGCCGGCGGGACGCGAAAGACGGGGTGATTTCGGTGGATCGACTGTCGCCGAACAACATTTTTGTCGAAGCGTTCCGCGGGGTGCGTTCGTCGGTGATGTTTGGGGATTTGGGAGGGCCGAAACAGGTGATGATGGCGACGAGTTCCGTTCCGGGCGATGGGAAGACCACCTTCACAGTGAACTTCGCGATCACCCTGGCGAAGGCGGGCAACCGGGTGTTGCTGGTGGATGCGGACCTCCGACGCGGGACGGTGGCGGACTATTTTGAGTTGCCGGCCGAGCCCGGACTCTCCGATGTGTTGAGCGGGGACCGACCGTGGACCGAGGTGCTGAACGCCACGCAGCATCGGACGCTCCTGGTGATCACCCTGGGGAAGGAGGTTCCGAATCCGGGCGAATTGCTGCTGACCAAGGGTTTTGGCCGGTTCATCGAGCAGGCGCGGCGCGAGTTCGACTACATCATCTTTGATTCTCCGCCGGTGATCGGCATGGATGATGCCGCGTCGCTCGCGAGCAACTGCGATGGTTTGGTGTTCGTCTACCGCGTTGGTTCGACGTCGCTGAAGCTCGCCAAGCTTGCGGTGAACACAACCCGGCAACGTGGCGGGCGCATCCTGGGATTGATTTTGAACGGGGTCTCGCTCGGGAGCCCGGATTATTACTACACGGCGTATTACTACTCGCATTACGCCTACGCGGGTGGACGGCGACGGAAGGCCGTGGGAGTGGGCGGTGACGCAGAGCCTCACAAGCCGGGCGGCGCCCGCTTGCTGGATGGAATGCGGGAAGGACGGGACCAGGAAGTTCCGGCGACGCGTCACGCGGAGCTGTTGGAGGGGGAGCCTGGGGAGGTGACCGATGCCATTGAGGTCCCACCGAAGAACGTCCCGCCCAAGCCATGGGGCGGTCCCGGATCCGGGCGTTGAGCGGATCCGCTCGATAGAAGGTCGAAGCTGCCAACGGCATCGTTTCGCCCCCACTACGGCCATCTTTCCCGCCGTGCAGGCTTGACCCCGCGAGGCCGTTTCGCTTTCTGGGGGTGTCACTTTTTCCCGCCGGCGGCCTGGGGTGTCTCCCGGCTTTGCACGGGGAATGAACCTGCGAACCGAAGAAGCGAGATGGCATGACTCCCCGCCTGGTGATGCGGAATGTGAAGAAGAGCTTCGGGGCCACCCGGGCGCTGTGCGGTGTTTCGTTGGAAGTGGGTGCTGGCGAGGTGCTGGCGTTGATCGGTGAGAATGGGGCAGGGAAGAGCACCCTGATGAAGGTGCTGAGCGGGGCGTACCTCCCGGATGCCGGGACCATCGAACTGAACGGGCGGGCCTTCGTACCGGGCGACCCCTTGCATGCACGGCAGGGAGGGATCGAGATGATCTACCAGGAACTGACCCTGGCCCCGCATCTGAGCATCGAGGAGAATATCGTGCTCGGCGGTGAACCGACGCGATGGGGATGGCTGGATCGGAAGAAGCGCCGCGCGATGGCGAAGGCAGCTCTCGATGAGTTGGACCAAGGCAGCCTTCCCGTCGATGCCCCGGCCGGCAGTCGACCGATCGCCGAGCAGCAGATCGTGGAGATAGCCCGGGCCCTGGTGCGCCAACCCAAGGTGCTGATTCTGGATGAGCCCACGAGCAGCCTCACCAAGCGGGATGCGGAAAGCCTTTTCCGGGTGATCCGGCGGCTTCGCGATCGCGGCGTTTCGGTCATCTACATCAGCCACTTCCTCGAAGAGTGTCAGGCGCTTTGCGGTCGGTTCACGGTGCTGCGGGACGGGGAAAGCGTCGGCAGCGGAACCATGGCCGAGGCGGATCTGAGCCAGATCATCCGGATGATGGTCGGCCGCGAGGTGAAGGACATCTACCCCCGCATGCCCCACACCTTGGGGGAACCCGTGTTGAATGTGCGCCGACTGGCCGGTCGCACGAAACCGGCGTCGGTGTCCTTCGATCTGCGGGCCGGCGAAATTCTGGGCATTGCCGGGCTGGTGGGAGCGGGACGAACCGAGAGCCTGCGTGCGCTGTTCGGGCTGGATGATACCCGGATCGGTTCGGTGAAGGTGTTTGGCGCTGAATCCGTGGGGCTCTCGCCGCGTCGGCGGTTGGAGCAGGGGGTTGGGCTGCTGAGCGAGGACCGCAAGGCCGAAGGGCTGCTTCTGGGCCGGAGTCTGGCCGACAACCTGACGCTGACACGACTGGGCCCGGTTTCGCGGATGGGTTTGGTGAGTGATCGTCTGCAGGCCGAAAAGACCACGGCTTGGATGAAGCGATTGGACGTTCGGGCCCAGGGATCGGAGCAGGCCATCGGGGAACTCTCGGGCGGCAACCAGCAAAAGGTGGCGATTGGTCGGTTGCTCCATCACGAAGCCCGCATCCTGCTGCTGGACGAGCCCACGCGCGGAATCGATGTCGGCAGCAAGGCCCAGATCTACCGTTTGATCGGCGAACTGGCGGTGGCGGGAAAATCCATTGTTTTCGTGAGTTCATACCTGCCCGAATTGCTGGGGATTTGCGACACGGTGGCTGTCATGTGTCGCGGAGTTCTCGCGGACCTGCGTCCCGCGGAACGCTGGACCGAGCAGGAAATCATGGCCGCCGCTATTGGCCAGGCGCCGGCCACCCAGCCTTAGCCGCAGAGCCTCCATTGTGACCCACGCAACGAATTCATGAACCCACGCATCGTGCGATTATTCTCCGCTCTTGGACCGCTCTTCGGACTGCTGTTCGTGATCGGGATCTTCTCGGCATCGGAGGAGGTGCGGCCCTACTTCCTGACCGGAGGAAACTTCAAAATAATCCTCACCCAGACCGTCATCGTGGCGATCGGCGCGCTCGGCATGACGCTGATCATCGTCAGCGGCGGCATCGATCTGAGTGTGGGGTCGGTGGTGGCCTTCACCAGTGTGCTGGCAGCGAAGCTCGTCTTGAACGGGGTCAACCCCGTGATGGTGGTGGTGATCACCCTCCTGATGGGCGGCCTGATTGGGTGCATCAACGGAAGCATCATCGCGGGTTTCCGGATGATGCCGTTCATCGTGACCTTGGGGATGATGGGCGTGGTTCGCGGGGCCGCGAAGTGGATGGGCAACAATCAGACGGTCAATCCGCCCAAGAACCCCTTGAACGCGCTCATGGCGCTCACCAAGCCTCAGGAACTGTACCCGCTGCCCATTGGGGTCTGGGTGGCTGCCGCCCTGGCCGCGATCATGGCCTTGGTCCTGCGGCAGACGGTGTTCGGCCGGTACATTTTCGCCTTGGGCTCGAACGAGGCCACCGCCCGACTCTGTGGCATCCGGGTGGCCCAACAGAAAATCCTGATCTACGCCCTGGCCGGGCTCTACTTCGGCCTTTCCGGACTGATGCAGTTCTCCCGGTTGACCCAGGGGGATCCGTCGGTGGCCGTCGGCCTGGAGTTGGACATCATCGCCGCGGTGGTCATCGGCGGCGCCAGCCTGAGCGGTGGAACGGGCAGCATCCTGGGGTCAATGATCGGCGCCCTCATGATGGCGGTTTTGCGGAACGGCTCGAACCAGATGGGAATGCCGACCTACATGCAGGAAATCATCATCGGCATCGTCATCGTCCTGGCGGTCGGACTCGACAAGTGGCGCCAATTCCGCGGCGTGAGGCAGACCGGGTGAGCGTCCACGTCACCGCGCGCTCTCGAGATATAGGTTTGCCAACTGCTGGCGGAAGAAGCGTTCGCGGTCGGGAATGCGCTGCCGGAGCTCCTGAACCGAAATGGCGCCGTGTTGGAAGCGGCGCTTGGTAAACACCGGGAAATCGGCACCCACCACCTGCTGGATGCCGCGCCGGATGATCTCGCCCTTGAGCGCGTACAGTTTCTCGTGGTTGCCCCGGGTGAGTTCGGCGAATGGAATGCCTTCGGCGACCTCAATGACGTGGGGCCGGGTGTAGGGGCTGAAGCCGTCGAAACCCAGATGGCGTGTCGGCGCGTAGGTGCGTGCATACGAACGGCTGAGCCCGCCGCTGTAGGTCAACGAGTGCTTGATTTTTCCGACCCCCCAGCCCTCCTGGTACAGCATCTGATTGCTGACCACCGAACGGATGGTGAGCTCCGGGTTCTCCTCGATTGGGTAGTCTTTGAGATTCTCGTCGCCGCCGTCGCCGTCGGCCAGGTGGCGCCAATCCGGATACCGCTGACGAATGCCGCGCAACAGCGCGAGCAACATGGTGGCAGCCTCGATATCGAGCGGCTTGTAGTCCTCGACAATGCGCACCGTCTCCGCCGGGTCCAGATTCGACGGAGACACTTCGATGGCTTCGAGGAAGAGGGAGAGGTCCAGGCGGGCCAGGAAATCCCGGGCCTGCACGAGATCCTCGCCGCCTCCGAGATCGAGGGTGAACGCCTTGAGGCGGCTCGGACTCATCGCGAGGCGCCTCATGCAGTGATAGATCAGGACGAACACGGCGCCGCTATCGATGCCGCCGCTGAAGCAGACGCCGATCGGCTCATTCTCGGGCACGGTCGGCAGCCACTTGATGACTTCGCCGGCAAGGGCGGACACATAGGCAGCCCCGATCTCGTCGAGGTCCGGGTGGTGCAGGTTCCGGGGGGGATCAAAGAACCGGGTGTAGACCGGATCCGGATCCGGGCACCCGACCAATTGGATCTCCATCACGTAGTGGGCCGGGACCATCCGGGTGTAGCTGGGATGGAACTGATCTTGGAGGCCCTCGAACTTCAGCCAGGCATAGATCGCGTCGATGCGGTCGGCGACGATGAGCGCGGGGCCCTCCTGGCGTTTGGCGAGGAAGTACCGCATGGGGCGGTCGAGGGAGCGGGCCATCCGAACCGACTTGCCCTGGCGGGCGAGCAGGGCAAACGACCCATCGATGTCCCGCACACTCTCGGGAGTCCCGGCGAGGACGCGGAGGCGGGCGTCGTCGGCGGTCATGTTCAGGAGGCGGTTGAGGCTGGGATCGAGCAGGTCGACGACGCGTTCTAGGTATTCGGAGATCATGATGGTTTCGGTCGTGGAAAGGATGGAATGAAGGAAGCCGGATGCCGTGAGGTATCTGGGCTTAGGGGCGATCAGGGTTTGGGCGGGGCCTGAAAAGGTTCGGCGGCGTTGTTGACCCGGTCGCGCCAGGATTTTTCGACCCTGGCCCGCTGCCAGACCCAGGCGACGCCCAGGGCAACCATGCCGAATAGGGCCGCCAGCGCGATCGCCAGCGCACGTCCGAGCACGGGGGCTGGTGATCGCACGGGCGTCGGTGGATCGAAAGGATCGGGCACGCCCTGAATGTGCCGGGGATGAGCGCCTAGTAAATCGGGAATTTGGTTTTGATTTCACCAGGACCGGGCATCGCCTACCGTCGGTCGCCATGACGGACGAGCCCCTTTTGCAGGTGGAATTGGCCGGTATTCCGAAGGTCAAGAGCGGCAAAGTGCGCGAGGTCTTTGATCTGGGCGATGCCTTGCTGATTGTGGCGACGGATCGGATCTCGGCCTTCGACTGCGTGATGCCGAATGGCATTCCTCGGAAGGGCGAGGTGTTGACCCAGATTTCCCATTTCTGGTTCGACCGGATGGCGGGCGTGTTGCCGAACCACCGCCTGGCCGGGGCCGGAGATCCGCTGCCCGCGCGACTGGGGCCCGATGCCGTGCGTTTGGCCCGGCGCAGCATGCTGGTGAAGAAGGCTCAACCCCTGGCCATCGAGTGTGTGGTGCGCGGCTACCTCGCTGGATCCGGTTGGAACGAATACCGGAAGACGGGAAGCGTGTGCGGCGTCCGTTTGCCCACCGGGCTGAAGGAGTCATCCGAACTCCCGGAGCCGATCTTCACGCCGGCGACCAAGGCCGAGACGGGACACGACGAGAATATTTCGTTTGAGCGGGCGCAGGCGATCGTGGGTTCCTTGATGGCGGCGCAGGTCCGGGATTTGAGCCTGAAGATTTATGCGACGGCCCGGGCGTACGCCCAGGAGCGGGGCATTCTGATTGCGGACACCAAGTTCGAATTCGGTCTCCATGAGGGCGGGTTGCTCTTGATCGACGAAGTTCTGACCCCGGATTCATCGCGTTTTTGGCCCGCGGACTCGTACGAAGCGGGGCGCAGTCAGGCGAGCTTCGACAAACAGTTCGTCCGCGACTATCTCCTGACCCTCGATTGGAACAAGACCCCCCCGGCGCCGGCCTTGCCGCCGGAGATCGTGGCCCGAACCCAGGCCAAGTACTTTGATGCCTACGAACGATTGACTGGGAAAAGCCTCGGTTGATCGACCGGACAGAAAGCAGGCATGGAGGCATTGATCGATGATTTTTTGGTGTTTCTCCGGCATGAGCGGGGGCAGTCGGAGGAAACCCAGAAGACCTATGCCTCGTTACTGAGGCGGTTTATCGCCTGGGCGACGACCCGTGGCCTGGGACGCTGGGAAGCGGTGGGATTTCCGGACCTGCTGGCCTTTATCCAGTCGGAACGGGCCCGTCGGCCGGCCCATGAACCGGAGGGATCGGCGCGTCGGATGAGTTCGGAGAGCCTGTACCTGCAAATCGCCGCGTTGCGGGCTTTTTACAAATTTGCGGTCACCGAGGGGCATTTGCGGGAGAACGTGGCCGAACATCTGTCGTTGCCGCGCCGGTGGCAGCGGCTTCCCAAGGCATTGACTGCGAGTCAGATCGAGAAATTGCTCGCCCCGCTGTCAGAATCGGATCCGGCGGACATCCGGGATTTGGCGGTCTTGGAATTGGCGTATGCGTCCGGGCTGCGATTGAGCGAATTGTGCCATGTGCGTCTCGAGCAATTGCGCTTGGAATCCGGGTTCGTGACGGTGATCGGGAAGGGGAACAAGGAGCGGATTGTGCCGGTGGGGGAGCGGGCGATTGGAGTGATTCGGGCCTACCTCGAAACGGCGAGGCCAGCGCTGGTGAAGCCCGGGTCGCCAGGCAACGTGTTTTTGACGGGTAAAGGGGCGGCGTTTTCGCGAACGGCACTCTGGGTGCGAGTGGTGCGTCGGGCGAAGCTGGCGGGGGTTGGGGTCCGGGTGACACCACACATGTTACGGCACAGTTTTGCGACGCATTTGCTGGAGCACGGCGCAGATCTGCGGGTGATCCAGGAGTTGTTGGGGCACGCGAGCATTAGCACCACACAGGTTTACACGCATGTGGCGGGGGGGCGGCTCAAGGAAATCCACCGCCGATTCCATCCGCGGGCCTGAAGGATCCAAAAACGATTCGACGCCCCAGCGGCGTTGACCTGAGGTTGGCGGATGTCTGAAACTTCAACCCGTGGGCCCTATCATGGGTTCACGACTATGCCGAAGACTGTTCGTCTCACCTATCTCGTGGCCGGCGGACTTGCCGCCCTGACCGGGCGGATTTCCGCGGCCGACCCCATCGATTTCAACCGCCAGATCAAGCCGCTCCTGGAAGCGAATTGCGTCAGTTGTCATGGCGCGGAGAAGCCGAAGGGCAAGTTTCGAATCCTGACCCTGGCCGACATTCTGAAAGGTGGGGACGACGGGGCGACTTTGGTCCCCGGGGATCCCGACAAGAGCCCGATGTACACGTCGACCATCCTTTCAGTGGATCACGACGACCTGATGCCGCCGTCGAACAAGGGCGGTCCGCTGGCGAAGCAGTCCACCGATCTGTTGAAGCAATGGATCGTGGAAGGGGCGAAGTGGCCGGAAGTTGTCGTGCTGGTGGCTGCGAAGAAGGCTGAGGAAGCGCCCAAGGGGGATGAACTCGCTACGGCGCAGGGCATCTACGAGACCATTACGAAGCTGACCAAGGAGACCAGCCCGGCCGACATGAAGGCCTATCAGGAGACCATCTCCGGCACCGGCGTGACCTTCGACATGGTTCCGATTCCCGCCGGGGAATTCACCATGGGCAGTTCGGACAGCGAAGAAGGACACAAACCGGACGAAGGTCCGGCGGTGAAAGTCAAGGTCTCGCCTTTCTGGATGGGCAAGCTCGAGGTGACTTGGAGCGAGTACGAGTTGTTCATGCGTCCGGAAATCGAACTGGACCTGCGCAAGAAGCACCCGTCGGAGGACTACCAGAACAAGCTCTCGGATGCTCTGAGCCGACCCACCAAGCCATATGTCGAAATGAGCTTCGGCATGGGCAAGGACGGCTTCGCGGCCATCTCGATGACCCAGCATGCCGCGAACAAGTACTGCGAGTGGCTGAGTGCGCGGACCGGGCATTTCTACCGGTTGCCGACCGAGGCCGAATGGGAATACGCCTGTCGGGCGGGAACGACCACCGCCTACTCGTTTGGAGACGATCCCGCCCAGTTGGGAGAGTACGCCTGGTTCGGCGCCAACAGCGATTGGAAGTACCAAAAGGTCGGGAAGAAGAAGCCGAATCCCTGGGGCTTGCACGACATGCACGGCAACGTCGTCGAGTGGACGCTGGACCAGTACGACGCCGACTGGTTCAAGAAGAACGCAGGAAAGGTTTTGGAAGACCCCTGGAACCGTGCCACCAAGGGCTATCCCCACGTGGTTCGCGGTGGAACCTGGGATGATGAGGATGCCTCCTCGCTGCGCAGTGCCGCACGGCGGTTCTCGGACAAGGCCTGGAAGATCCAGGATCCCCAGCTGCCCAAGAGCGTCTGGTACCACACCGACGCCCAATTCCTTGGCTTCCGACTGGTTCGGCCGCTGAAAGTCCCGAGCGCCGACGAGGTCAACAAGTACTGGAACAACGGCGTCGAACGCGAGTGAACCCGAGCTACCGGATCCGGACAGCCTTCCACTGTCCGGCTTGTCTCAGGCCGTCGCGCAGATACACGACATCATCGGAGAGTGCGGGGTTCGTCCAGTTCGCTGCGGCGACCTGGACTCGTCCTAATTCCCGGTAGTTCGCCGGATCCGCCGCGAGCAGAACCAATTCGCCGCTGTCCGTGAGGATCAGGATTCGGTTGCCGATGGCGATGAACCCGCCGTAAGTCTTGTCGCCGGACGTGATGAAAACGCCGTCGCGCGACCACTGAAGTTTGCCTGAAGCGATGTCGATGCAGACGAGATTCTTCTTGGGCCCCACGCCGTAAAGGTATCCATCGACCGCCACGGGGCTGGCGTAGTTGATGGCGGATTCCTTGCCGGACCACGCCGCCGTGGCGTTCCAAGCGTTCCCGTCCTTCGCAATCCGGATGCCGAAGAGTCCGGCTTGGTGGGAGGAAACCACCGCGATGTCCCCATGGATCACCGGCGTGGTGACGTGCCTCGCGAAGCTGGTCCGAATCGGGAAGCGCCAGCGTTCAAGTCCGTCGGACCGCCGTAACCCGACCAAGCCCGTGGCGGTGAAACAAACCACTTGGCGTTCGCCGTGAAAGGAAGCGACGACCGGAGGGGCATAGCCGGCCTGGTCGCTGGTGCTTTTCCAGATGACCGCCCCGGTGCGTTTGGCAAAGCACACCATGCCGGCGCCGTTGGTGCCACCGACGCCAACGATCAGGTGATCGCCGTCCACCAGCGGTGATCCGTTATTGCCGTGGCGGGCGGCACCCGGGGTGTTGCCGGACTCGCCAATGAAGACGGCCTCATGGTCCTTGACGAAGCTGGTGCGCCAGAGCAGGGCGCCATCGGCGGTATTGCGGCACTGGAGTTCCCCACGGCAGGAGACGGCGTAGACCACGCCATCATCCACGACGGGTGTGTTGCGCGGGCCTGTGGGTCCTTGGGAATCCGAGAACGGAACATCCACGGCCGTCCGCCATAGTTCTCGTCCGGAATCCACGCTGAGAGCGCGCAGGGTCTCCTGACCATCCTGGTTGTCGAAAGCAAAGACCCGGCCATGGGCGACGACCGGTGAAGCGAGACCCTGGCCGGCGGGTACCTGCCAGACAAACGAGGCATCCACGGGCAGCGCATCGAGAGGCTTGGAAGCGGCCGGCGCATGACCGTCGTTGGCGGGGCCGCGCCAGCGGGGCCAATCGCCGGCGTGAATCGGCCCCGCTGAAAGCATCGTGATGAATGGAAGAAGCGTGGCCAGCACTCGGGCGTGCGATCGGGGTGGCATCGGGCGAGTTCAAGTGGGATCGGTGGATCGCGTCAATCTGGAAAAGGCACCGTAGGCCATGACCGGACCGTCCACTGCATGGGGCTGGATCCTGCAGGGCGTCGCGGATCCTGGAGGCATCTCGAGTGACCACAGCTTTCAGCAAGAGCATGTTCAGGGCATCACTTGGCGAACCACGGTTCCGTCCACACCCGGGTTGAGGCCCGCACCGCCAGCCACGGACTCCTGACCCCCCGGGAGCGTCACCCGGCGATAGCGGACCGCGATGCGACCGCCACCCCCGCCGCCAGACTGGGTGTCGCCCCTTCCGCCCTGTGCCTGGAGGATTCCTGCGCCGCTCCGATCATCACTGAC